>SMTZ1_10000033_pt1 | contig 89094 bp, 82 predicted proteins | sample DeeMarSWOR136_30_FD_25667 | JGI IMG/M metagenome (IMG submission 25667) | reverse complement strand
TCAAAATATATGACCCCCAACATGATCCAATGGATTATACAGTTGAAACAACCCCAGATATAGGATCAGACAGTGCAACAGGTGTCAGTGATGGCACATATACATGTGATATTAGCAACCTTGAATACACAACCATATACAAATGGTACATAAATGTGACAGATGGAGAACATATAACACATAAAACCTACAGTTTTAAGACAGAACCAATAATGATATTTGACCCATTTAGCAAAGGATGGACATATCGTAAAAAAATCACAATAAATCATACACAAGTAGCGGAAAACCTAGAAGATTTCCCAGTGCTAATAAGCATAGTTGATGATGACCTGAAAAATAAGACACAAAATGATGGTGACGATATACTATTTATGGATGGCATAGGAGTTGCAAACTTGTTATTCCATGAGATAGAAAACTATGACAGCACAACAGGTGAACTAGTTGCATGGGTAAATATAAAAAGCCTATCATCTGTTGATGATACAATCATATATTTATATTATGGCAACAACGGTTGCAACAGTCAGCAGATACCTGAAAAGGTCTGGGATTCTAATTATGCAGCAGTCATACACATGATCGATGCGACAACATCAACTGTTAATGATAGTACTTCACATTATAACAAGGGTTATAAGTATACTGCGAACGATCCAATAGAATCTGAGCAAGGCATAATTGATAGATGTCAGCAACATAATTCCAATAATAATTATATCAGACTTTATGACCATAGTAGTATTGATATTGGGACAGGTGATGCAACTATGGAAATATGGTGTAAATCAACTTCTAATAATATAGAATCATTTTATTATACTGAGAATGTGGATAATAATAAAATTGAATTTATGAAACATGAAGATAATTATGATTGCGCACCAGTTATATTTCTTAGAGGAAATAATGAGGAAAGTACTGTTCGTGGGAGTACAAGTTTGAATGATGGAGAATGGCACTATGTTGTTGGAACTATCGATAATTCACAAGCTGGATATAGTGATGATCTAAGACTTTTTGTAGATGGTAATGAAGAGACTATTTCATATGAGTTGCATAATTGGGATGGAACAACTCTTTCAAATTCAAATGATAAGTGGGTAGGGAAAAGGAAAAACGTGAATAAACCTTTTCAAGGATTTTTAGATGAGTTTCGTTTATCAAAATATGAAAGGAGTGATGCATGGATTAAAACATCATTTAATACTATGAATGATCCATCTAGTTTTTTCAGTATCGGACCTGAGGTAACTGCCCCATAAAAGATTACCAGTTTTGATAGACACCATCATTTAGTATATAATCACAAATATGATCAAGATGTTTATCTTTATCTTTTGCAAAGTCATCAAATGATTTTACTTTCCATCCTAGATTTAGAAAGTTTCTGTTATAAAGATAATTACGAGGGATAAAACTTTTAACAAAATAAAAATAGGCATAGATTCTTGCTAGTGTCTGTTGGTTTTCTAAAGGTTTAATATCAGTCATTAAAGTTTTAAAATATTCTTCTTCAGTAGATACATCATAAGTAAATCCATTATTAAAATAGTGTACCTGACCTGTTACAACAACAGGTATATTATTAAGAGCCATCTCAAGACCTATTGTTCCATTACAAACTATTCCTACATCCATCAATGGAAACAAAGAATATGGGCTAATATCTGTTTTTGGGGGGATAGTTCTAATATTATCCGGAAGAGTTTCAAACTTTTCATTTATAAAGTCAAGCATTGTTTTTTCAGATCTACCAGTTGCTGCTTCAGCAGGATGAATTTTAATAATCAATTGTAAGTTTGGTTTTTCAATAAATAATTCAATTGTGTCTGATATCCATTTATAGACGCTCTCAAATGCGACCTTTCCACTCAACAATGCAAAAGACCTATCCCATGGAACGTTTGGAAATATGAAATAATTTTTTTCATATTTATCAACATCAAACTTTTTTTTCAAGTCTAAATCATTCTTTGAAAATTCATAAAAGGCAGTATCACCTTCTTCACCCATGACTCTTTTATTTAAAAATTTGTTCAACTCCTTTAATTCTTCATCAGATAGAGGTTTTTTTTTCCTTATATCTTCATAATACTTTTTAAAATATTCAGGTAATTTATGTTTATCAAAAATTACAGTATTTTTTTTATATCCTGAAAACCATACATATACGTTAATATTTTTATTAATAAAAAAATCAGAAAAATTACCCCAAGAGCTATAACAACCATGCGATGTAACTATAATATCTGGTTTTTCTCTAGAAAGTACTTTTTCAGCCACATCTGTTGTTATAATTGAATTTATTAATTCACTTCTTAATACATTTTCATATAGGTCCTTATCAGGAGGAGAACCAACAAAATATCTATCCGCAGATGTTTTAGCATGAAATCCAACATTTACCCCTTTATAAGAAAAGTTTTCACGCTGTTTTATTGGAATGCTATCAACTTTTTTATTTATTTTTGCAATATCATGCTTTGTCAGGAAATCAAAATAGGTTGAATATGGTATTTTTGATGTTTCAAAAAATTTTTTTGAAAAATCAATACAATTCTTACAATCCCAAGGGTTATAGGGGTTTTTAACAGTAAAATGACCACTGCACATTTTACAAAAAGCCCCACCACATATTAACATTTTTACATCATTACCTCTGAGCTGTAAAGCCTTTGCAATACCTGACTCATGGTAGGTATGAACCATATATCTTCCAGCTACAGAGTTAAAAATGATTTTTTTACCAGTCTTTTCTTTATCTAAAGGAAAAGAATTCTTAGCAATTTTTCTAATACGATGCAGAGCAATATTTTGACTAGGGATAATCAATGATTTATAAACTTGTAATCTAAGATGATAAGATTCTAGGATTTTTCTTAGAAAAAATTTTAATTTTCTTTTTTCAACACCAGATATAAAATTTGACATATTAACAGCCTTTGATATTTTCGTTATACCATTTAATTGTCTCTTTTAATCCTTTTCTAAAATCTGTTTTTGCTATAAATCCAAATTCTTTTTTAGCTTTTATAACATCTAACTGTCTTCTCATCTGCCCTTCTGGTTTATTTTTATCAAAGATAATTTCTCCATTATAACTAATTAATTCCGCAATTAAATAAGCTAAGTCTTTGATTTTTATTTCATATCCGGTTCCTATATTTACTGGTTGTATTTTATTATATTTTTGAGTAGCTAAAAATATAGCCTCAGCTGTATCTTTAACATAAATAAATTCTCTACTTGCTTCACCACTTCCCCAGACTTCAACAGAATTCTTATCTTTTTCTTTTGCATCTATAAATTTTATTATTAAAGCAGGAATAACATGAGAATCTTCAAGGCTAAAATCATCTCGAGGTCCATACAAGTTTATTGGCATTAGATGAATTGCATTAAAATTATATTCTTTATTATAAGCAATGCTCTGAGCAAGTAGAGACCTTTTAGAAAGGCCATAAGCATCATTTGTGGGAACTGGATAACCATTCCATACATATTCTTCTTTGAAGGGAATAGGTGTTACCTCAGGGTATGCACAAACAGATCCTATCCCAACAAACTTCCTAATATTATTTTTATAAGAATAATGAAGTATCAAAGTGTTCATCATAACATTATTATAAAACTGTTGAGCAGGAAAGTTACTACTGTATCTTATTCCTCCTACATCACCTGCTACATGAACAACAATATCTATGTTAGGATATTTTATAAATAACTTTTTTACATCATTTTCCTTTCTTAAATCAAATTGTTTACTTGAAAAAAGTACTAAATTATTTGCACCTTTTTCCCTAAATGTGTCAACAGTGTGACTTCCTAAAAAACCATTTCCTCCTGTTATTAATATTTTATCATTTATAATATCTATTTCCGTCATTTTTGAATCCTCTTCAGATCTGCTTCAACCATAATTTTTACAAGTTTTTCAAATGTTACTTTTGGTTTCCATCCAAGTTTTTTATTTGCTTTTGAATAATCTCCAATTAAACGCTCAACATCAAGTGGTCTAAAATAATATGGATCAATTTCAATTATTATTTTCCCAGTTCTTTTATCTATTCCTTTTTCATTTATTCCTTTTCCCTGCCATTTGAGATTTATATCAATTTCCTTAAATACCAGTTCACAAAACTCTTTAACAGAATGCTCGGTATTCGTAGCAATAATATAGTCATCAGGTGTTTTTTGCTGTAACATCAACCACATAGCTTCTACATATTCTGGAGCATAACCCCAATCTCTACAAGAGTTTATATTACCAAGAAATAATTTCTCTTGTTTTCCAGCATAAATATTTGCAGCAGCCATTGTTATTTTTCTTGTTACAAAAGTCTCTCCTCGTCTTGGAGATTCATGATTAAATAATATACCGTTACATGCAAAAATATCATATGCTTCTCTATAATTCTTTGTAACCCAGTATGAAAAAACTTTAGCTGCTGCATAGGGACTTTGAGGGTTAAATCTTGTTTTTTCATTTTGAGGGAACTCTGTTGTTTTACCAAACATTTCACTGCTTGATGCTTGATAGAATTTACATTTTACTTCTCGCTCTTTAATTGCATCAAGCAATCGTAGAGTTCCAATTGCATCAACTTCTGCAGAGTATTCTGGTACATCAAAAGAAACTTTTACATGACTTTGCGCTGCTAAATTATAAATTTCATCCGGATTAACCTCTTCAACTATCCTATTAATATTACTTGAATCTGTCATATCACCATAATGTAAAAAGAATTTGATATCTTTGTTATGAGGGTCTTGATAAATATGATCTATTCTATCAGTTTTTATAATACTTGATCTTCGTTTAATACCATGAACTATGTATCCTTTTTTAATCAAGAATTCAGCAAGATATGATCCATCTTGACCAGTTACTCCAGTAATTAATGCTTTTTTCATTTCTATCCTCCTAAAATTTTATCTTTAATGTTTCTGATAATAAAAATCATTTTTAAATAACCTTGTATTACTGATATTATTTTTTCAATTATTTCAAATTATTTTTTAACTTGTTTATTTTATGATTTTCAAATAAATAGAATCAACTAAAAAAATTATCCTTATAAAGAGATGAAGATATTAATCTTTTTAGGAACTAAAATATCTACAATTCATCTAATTTTTCTAGTATCTCTCCAATAAAATATTTTTGTAGAACTTTTAATGAAAACTTTTTCGAATTGATGTTTGCTTCTTTTTTTAATTTTTTAATTTTTTCTTTATTTAATATTAATTTAGTTAATTTATTAACCAAATCCTTAACATCTGTATATTTTAAAGTAGAACTCTCTAATTCAGCAACTATGTTAAACTCATTTGGAATTACTAAAGGTTTAGCATATTGAATTGCCTCATATACAGCCGCAGTCCCTTTTGTTTTTCCATATATTTCTGTAATTATCCCAGCACCTCTTGATTTAATCCTTATAGGAGAAACAATTATATCAATATCTTTCATGATTTTTGTATAAATGTTTTCAGGTACAAAATCATCATAATATTTTATAGCATATCCCTTTTCTTCAAGTTTCTTACACTTTTTTAAAATTTTATTACCATATATACCAACGGGAAATCCAAGTATATAAAGAATGATATTTTTATTAAAATCCTTAAATAGTTCTTCAAAAGCATCTAAAACTTCTTCATATACTCGTCTATGTTCTTCAATCTGACCAGGTACAACAAACAAAATTTTATTATCTTTTCTTGAAGACTTTATATCAATTTTTTCATCGAAAAGTTCAAAAGGAAGTATAAATATTTTTTTTTTATAATCTGTATTATTTAAAATATATTCTTTTATTGGATAATATATAACATTTATTGCATTAAATTTTGGAAGAATTATTGTTTTAATAATTATTGAACTTAAATTTGTATCAATTGTTCTAAATATCTTTTTAATCGAAAAGACTGGTTTTTTATTAAACCAGGCATTAGCTGTATGTATAGTAAGTATCATTTTACATTTAGGTTTAAATCCAAAGAAATGAGGGAAGTTAAGACAAGTAGTTTGTATCGTATTTACAAATAATAAATCAATTTTTTGATTACAGATTTTTTCTACTCTTTTTATAAAAGAATGTTTACTTTCATTATCCTTTTTTAAAACAATATTATATTCGGATTTATTTTTTATGTATATTTCCATTTTTGAAAAAATATCTTTTGTTGTAAAAATTGTTACATTAGATTTTTCTGTTTTACATATTCTCGATAAGGTATATAAAAATTTAACATGACAATAAGTCTCTAATATTCCAATTTCCTTCAATAATTTTCACCTATTTTTTATATTTGTTATTATTCTTTTTGCATTTTCTAAATCATTCTTTGTATCAATTTCCATACAGAATTCTTTTGTAAAATATAATGGTATAAGTTTCATTTTTTCAGAAATTTTGTTAAAAGCATCTTCTGCGTAAATATTTATATTTCCGTTTTTAATTTCCTTTTCTATCTCAGTCATCCAAATTAAAAAATCTTTTTTTGAAAATTTATACATAGGCATTGAAAGATATGACTTCTCATTAAAAAAGTTAATACCTATCTTAACTACTTTATTTTTTTCAATAATTGCTTTAAAATCTTTTTTTGGAAGTTTTGATTCTTTATTTACCAAAACTATATTCCCATCTTCGTTGATTAATTTTTTAAGTAATTTTTCTTCAAAAACTAGATCACCATGCAATAAAATTATATTATCATCAATATAATCCTTTGTCAACCATAGTGAGTAAATATAATTAGTTGTATCATATTGTGGATTATTTACATACTTTATGTTAAGATTGTTATATTTTTCTTTTAAAAAAGATTTTAATTTATTTTCAAAAAGTCCGGTTGTTATAATAATATCATATATTTTACATTTAATCAGAATATCTAGCTGCCATTCGATTATTGTTTTTTTATTTATTTTTATTAAAGATTTTGGTATTTTATTTGTTAATGGACGTAACCTTTTTCCAATTCCAGATGCTAATATTATTGCTTTCATAATATTCTAAGAAGTATTTCTTTTAAGTCTTTTCTTTTAATTTTTCTTGGATTATTATTCATTCTATCTTTCTTAAAACCTTTTTTTAATATAAGCTCAATATTTTTTTCACTGATTTTTAATTTATTTAATTTTGTTTCAACTCCGATTTTTATCAATAGTTCTTCCACTTTATTTTTTGCTTCTTTTTCATCAGAACAATTTAGTAATATTATAATTTCATCTAAAATTTTCTTGACAAATTCTACTCCTCTCTTATCATTACAACTCTTATTATCAATATTATAATTAAATTCAATAATTTCTGGCATTGTAAGAGCTACAGCATGTCCATGAGGTACATTAAAATATGAAGTTATTGGATAAGATATTGAATGACAAGCAGTAGTTTTAGAAATATTTATTGCTTTACCTGACAGATTTGCAGCTTTAGCCATCTTCATTCTTGAATCTTTATCTGGATTATTAACAGCTTTTTCTATTGAATTATAAGCTAACTTAATTGATTTCTCCGCGTATATTCTAGATTCATCAGTTGAATTTATTGACCAATATGATTCAATTCCTTGACACAATGCATCTAAGCCTGTTATAGCTGTTAGATATTTTGACATAGATTCTGTTAATGAGGGATCAATTATTGAAATAGTTGGTAAGATTAATTTTTTGTCGCTCAGAGAATATTTAATCTTATTAATATAAATAGTTGAATATCCAGTTGCTTCACTACCAGTTCCAGATGTTATTGGAATTGCTATCAAAGGTAATCCCTTAAATTTTAAGCTTTTTTTTCCTTTAATAAATAATTCACATGAACCGTTTTGAAACGATAGAACATTAATAGCTTTACCAACATCAATTACACTGCCTCCGCCTATTGCAATTACTAAATCGTAATTCTTTTTTTTAAAGATAGAAATACCGTTAGCTATGTCATTTATAGAGGGATTTATAGAAAATGAGTTAAAATGAGTATATGATTTATCTCTCAAGATCGGTAATAGTTTGTCTTTAGAACCTGATAAACTAAAAGAATTTTTTCCAGTAACAAGGAAAATATTTTTTGAATTATATCTGTCAAGTATATCTCTTAATTTCTCAATTGAACCATATCCAAAATATTCTTCCTGCATAAAAATTAGTTCTCCCTAAGATATTTCATAAACTTTATTTTATGTTCCTTAGGTGATATCAAAGGTCTTCCAAGGTTTTTCCTTGAGCCTTTTTTTACCTTAATAACTAACATAATTGGTCCATCTTTTACTTTAAAATTTTTTATTGCTTTTAATAATGAATCTAAGTCATTTACAAATTGAACAGATTTATAGTTACAAGCTTTAGCTACTTTTAAAAAATTTACTGTATCTGAACAAGTTGGTTGTCCACCAGTCGAATCATGGGATTGATTATCAAAAATTATATGATAAAAATTTTTTGGGCAATAATGACCTATTGTAACAAGTGCCCCCATCTGCATTAGAACTGAACCATCTCCATCGAAAACAAACACCTTTTTATCCTTTTTGTTAATAGCAATACCAAGTGCAATTGATTGAGCACATCCCATTCCCCCGATAGTATAGAAATCATGTGAACATTCTTTTTTATTAATTCGGTTTTCATATAATTCCCTTGATGTTTTTCCAGTTGTCGAGATAATAATTTCATCTCCATCAAGACTTTTTAAAATACATTTTATAGCTTCTTCACGACTTGGTTTATTGTCTTTTACTTTTTTTTCAACTAATTTTTCAAAAATATTTTTTCGAATTAATAGGGCATATGGTTTATTTTCTATTTTTAAATATTCCTTTGCTTTTTTAAAAGTTTTATCTAATTTAGTAATATCATCATTTGATATTATTTCATAGGGTATATCTAAAATTTCTAATAGCGGAATTGTCATTGGTCCCATTTTATGATGTTGATATGCATCAGCCACATCTGGTTCACCACGCCATCCAATCATAAGTAATATGGGTATACTATAAACAGCGGGATCACACAATGATGTTAAGGGGTTAACTGTTTTTCCAAAACCAGAATTTTGCATATATAGTACTGCAATCTCACCAGTGGAAAGATGATAGCCAGTACAGATAGCTACTGCTTCACATTCGTTTACTGCAATAATATTTGTAAGAATATCTTTATTTTTTTCTAAGAAAGTCATCCATGATTTAAATGTACTATCAGGTACTCCTGAAAAAAACGTAAAATTGTATTTTTTACAAAGATTATAAAAATCATTGCATTTTATCATTTTCAAACACCATTATTATAAGTTTTTAATCATTTCCCCAGCAATCTCTTTGTCCTTTTTATTATGGATTTCTATCCATCCTTTGTATACTTGTAAAGCATTTACTGTAAAACCCCTGTCGATAATTTCCTGAATAATATCTGTTACACCTGCTTTTTCAAATGATTTTGCTTCATGGAACTTTTCCTTAGAATATATTTTTTTACATTCATCGTATACCTTTTTCAAAATTTCTGAACCCTTTTCAGTGAAATATGCCATTCCAACAAATTCAAAATCGGCTTCATTTTTTTCAATATTTTTTCCAATTTTTATAATTTCTATCATCTTTGTTGGTTGTAATGTTCGATGATAGGATGACTGTTTAGTCTTACTCACTACAAGATCTAATTTCTTATCAATATCGTGTTTATGATATGAATATGAATTATCAACAATTAAAACAATATCTTCCTCGCTTTGTATCAATGATTTTAATATTTTTTCATCAAATAGTATATCTGAGTAAAGAAGAATGAATCCACCCTTCATATAATCCCTTGCACACATCAAGGAATGAAGGCTATGAGTCTTTTCATATTCACAATTTTCATAATATAAAATATTTTCATAATCTATCATGTCACCTTTATATCCTCGAATCAAAGCAATATTACGAAAACCCACTTTTCTAATATTTTCCAATTGTCTTTGGAGTATTGTTTTTCCAGCAATATCAATTAGTGCTTTTGGTTTATCAATAAAAACTGGATCTATTCCTGCAGCCGGTATAATTATCGATATTTTTTGTTCTTTTGAATATTTTTTATCTTGTTCTTTTATCCAATCAAAACCAACTTCTTTAAAAATTTCCATTATCTCTGAACAATTTGGCTCCGCTTCAAAATTCCGATCATTCAATAATATAGTCTCTGCTGTTTTTTTCATTGATTTATGTGCAGATCTAAGTAAATGATTTGCATGTATAATTATATTGAAACCATAATCTGCAAGTTCCTTGTCTGTTATAAGATTATATGTTGTAGGTACAGAAACTAAAGGGGGTCTTCTACCTATTTTTTTACATAATTTATCATATTCATGTGCAAAAGTAATTATATCATCTGGATCGCTTTTTTTGGAATGAATCATTATGCCATCAACACCAGCATTTATATATCTCTCAGCTCGTTTTAATGCATCTTCCAAACCAACTCCAGCAATCAGGCTTTCAATACGAGCAATAATCATGAAATCATTACTGATTTTTACATCTCTTCCCCTATGTATTTTTTGTGAAAAAACTTCAGGATCTTCTAAAGTTTGTTTTGCATATGGGTCTAAGCTATTTCGCTTTGGAAAAACTTTATCTTCAATAATTACTGCAGATACCCCTAATCTTTCCAGATGTTTGACGAAATATTCAAATTGAGCAGGTGAACCACCCGTATCACCATCAACAATTAGAGGTTTTGTAGTAATATTTAAAATTTCATTAATGGTATGTAATCGCGAATCATATCCAACAATTTCTGCATCTGGCATTCCCTTTGACGCGGTATCTGTTAAGCTACTCTCCCAAAATCCATCAAATTCAATATTAATATCATTTTGTTTTACTTTTATTTTTTCTCCTATCAAGGCACTAATTCCATTGTGAACTTCTATTATTCTAACAAAACCTTTATCTTTAATTTTATTAATTAATAAGGATCTTCTTTTGTCTGGTGAAATACATTTTTCCATGGTATTGCCCATTTTTATTCTATATTTATAACATTTACGGTTATCACGATAATAACTTTAATTCTTTGTGCTATTAAAAAAGTAACAATAATAGATATTTTAATACTAGCATTCTATATTCTGCTGTATAATAAGTTATAGGTTTTATGATATGGGCATAATTAAAAACATTTACTCAGAGAAAAAAGGTGAGCATTTTAAACATAAAAGTGAGCCATGGTCTGTCGTTTTTATAGGAAGGGCCTTTGGTATTCCTCTCGCAAGAGGAATTGCAAAACTACCAATTAAAGTTCATCCTAATGTTCTTACTTTTATTACAGTTCCAATATCTCTTATTGCTGCTATTTGTTTTTTTAAGAATCTGCTTATTTGGGGAGCAGTTTTTTATTTTATAGGTTACATAATTGATTGTGCAGATGGAACATTAGCAAGATTAACAAATACAGTTACAAAAACTGGAGAAAGATTTGATTTTTACACAGATATTTTAAATAATATTTTCATGTATTTTGGTTTATGGTATAGTCAATATTATCTATTTAGTCAATGGCTTTTGGGTGGAAGTATCATTGTTGCCCATTATTTTATTATAGCTTTTGGATATATGTTATTAACAAAACTTACATATAAAACAATATCACCTAAAATTTGTTCTTATTATACATCTGGTGATGAAGGATTCCTTACTTTTTTTATCGCTCCACTTACAGGATACTTTACTATAATCTTTCCAATTTTAGTAGTTCTACAATTTGTTTCTTATCTTATTCTCTTTATAATACAGGATGAAACCCCTGATATTAAAGCTAACATTAAAAAAATCTTAAAACTTTAAGTTTTTAAAAAGTATTACTTTTTTTATTTTTCTAAAAATAATCCAAATCCATGAGTATACTCCGGTGGTAATAAATGTTTTTCTCTTAGAAAAGAAAAAAAGTTATCAATAGGTTGATTATACTCAAATGATTCTTCTTTTAAAGGACCATATTCTTTTACTATATATTTTGGTTTAAATCCTAGTTCAAAAAGTATTTTTATTGGCTTTTTATAATCTAATCCTTTTTGATCTATTTGATATAAATGTAATTCTATAAACATTTTACATGAATTACATTGTTTAATAGTTTTTTTCATACCATCTAAAACATAATATTCATATCCCTCTATATCCATCCTTATCAAATTTGGTTTTTGTTTATTTACCATAAAATTATCAAATGTTTCCGTTTTTACTTCAACATATCCTTCCAATCCATTTTCAAGCATATTGCATTGGTTATGTTTGTCTTTAAAATATAGTTTTTCTGTTCCTGAACAATTGCTAATTGCAATATTATAAGACTCTATGATATTTTCATAAGAGTTGAGATTGATATTTTTATTTAATAAATCGAAATTTGATGGGAATGGTTCTATAGCATATATTTTACCAGTTTTTCCAATTATTGATGCTTCAAGGAGTGTATAATACCCAATATTTGCTCCAATATCTGCAATTACCATTCCTTTTTTTAGCTCTTTTTTCATTATTCTTGTGCATTCTGGTTCCCGGATTCCATTTAATGTCAGTTGTTTAGAAAGACCAAAATCTTCAAGATTAAGATACATTTTTGATCCTAATATATCTCTAATTATCAGCTTTGAGGGGGAAATCTTTGAATATAGCCAATAATATAAGTTTTCGTGTAGAGAGGGATAAGCTTCATAATATTTTTTCATCGCATAAAAAAAACCCTTGATACCATCCTTTTTTAATATTTCTAAAGAGCGCTTTATTAATATTAATAATATATTTTTATTTTCCATTAAATTTCTTCCTTATAGTCAATAATTTTTCTATATGTGAAGCCTTCGAAATTAAGTAAGATTAATAAATTTATCGTTTTATGTTTTAAAGGCGAATGATTTTAGTAAAATTAAGATTTTTATTAATTTTGAGAAGAATATGCTTTAACAGTTAACACACAATATATATAACCTAAAAATCCAATTAGTAACCTTACAAGTCCAAAAATAGAAGTTTGCGTTGTAAGAATATTTGATATCGAATGCTTTTCCCATACTCTACCATGTTTAAGACCTAATAATTTTCTTCCATAACCATACCAAAAAGATTGTTTTAGAAATGTTATTGCCGAACCTCGTGGTCGATAATAGATTTTAACTTTTTTATTATGTGTTATTTTATACCCTGCATCCACTGCTCTAAGATTTATATCAAGATCCTCTGCTTGTGAAAACCAAGGATCAAATCCGCCTAATTTTTCTAATACCTTTTTTTTATATGTGGTATTTGTACCCGGATATGAAACATTAATTCCTTTATGAAACATTTTAACATTTTCTATGTTTTTAACTCGTTCTTCCTCCGTTGTTATCAAATCACCAACAATAATGTCAGTATTTTTAAGTCCTTTTCTAATTTCCTTTATCCAATCTTTATCTGCTACGTCATCACCACCAATGAATACAATAGCATCCCCCGTTGATTGTTTAATGCCATAATTCATACTTTCTCCCTTTGTTCCAGGATGACTTAAAAGTTTTATGTTTTTATTTTTCTTTGAATAATTTTTTACGATATCCTGTGTTTTATCTGAGCTATCAGAATCAACAATTAAAACTTCGTAAGGTTCTTCTTGATACATCAGACTATCTAACAGTTTACTAATGTTTTTTTCTTCATTTTTTGTTGTGAGAACTATACTTATTTTTATCATTATACAATAGGACTGGATATTTTAGTTATTTATAAGTATTTATAGGATGCTTAATTATTCTTAGGAATCTTGTATCGAAATTAATATAATAAATTTAAACATCTAATGACATAGTACATTTTTATTTTTTATAAAAATCTATAATTTTATAAAAAATCTTAGTTAAATGAAAATAGTTAATTATAATAACATTTTTATTACACTTATGATAAAAGCAATAATTTTTGACTGGGGAGGAGTATTAATTGAGAGCCCTTCCAAAGGAATTATCTCATATTGTGCTAATTATTTAAAAGTAGATGTGAAAGAATTTGACAGAGTTTATCAAAAATATAAACAAGATTTTCAGATGGGAAAAATCTCGGAAAATGAATTTTGGAATAGGGTATCTTTAGATCTTGGAATTCAAAAACCACCTATTCATTCATTATGGAAAGATGCATTTATAGCATCATATATAGAAAAAAAGGATATTTTTAATATAGTGTCAAATCTAAGAAAAAATGGCTATAAAATTGGTATTTTGTCAAATACTGAAATGCCTGCAACTAGATTTTTTTATGAACAAAATTATAACTTGTTTGATAACATTGTTTTTTCTTGTAATGTTGGAGTTAAAAAACCTGATTCTCAGATTTATAAAATAATACTGAAAAAGCTTCATATTCAACCAAAAGAAGCAGTTATTATTGATGATAGAGAGGAAAATATTGTTGGTGCAAATAATGTTGGTATGAATGCAATTTTATTTATTAATAAAAATCAGTTATTGAAAACACTATCTTTTTTTAATATTCTTGCCACTTAAAAACTATTTTTAAATAAATAAATCGATTTTAAAAAGTATTTTATCAATGGAAAATTTAGAAGTATAAAATAAAAAATTTTTTCTTAAATAATTATTAAAAATAATTTTTTTAATATCATTTGTAATATTTATCCTTAAATTATACAAAAAGATTCGAAGCTTAAAATAAAAAAATGAAAAAAGATTTATATTTTTTATTGTAATCCAAGCTTTTGTAACAACAGTTGTAATATTGGAGATTTTTCAAAACCTAAAAAATTTTGATTAACATTTCGTTATGTTTTATAGTTTATTTCAAGATATGGTTTTAGATCTTCAAAATCAGGAATATCTTTTGTGTGGAAACGAATAGTTGGAATATACGCCATTCCCCAGTAGCCTTCATCTGTTATTTTCCAACCATAATTAGTTTTATTAAAAATTAACATTATTTGCCTAAATTGTCCTTTATGCGAAAATTTAAATGGAATATATCTATGTATTTCACTCTAAGATTTAACCTATATATCTGAATAATTATGGTGAAAATACAATGATTATTTCTAAAACACCGTTTAGAATAAGCTTTGCAGGAGGCTTATCTGACATAGGTGATTATTACCAAAAGAGCTATGGTGCAGTAACAAGCACTTCAATTGATAAATATATTTATCTTATTATCAACAAAAGATTTGGAAATGACATACAAATCAATTACTCAAAAGCAGAAATTGTTAAAGACATCTCACAAATTCAGCATCCAATGGTAAGAGAAGCACTAAAACTTCTAAATATCAATAGTAACATTGAAATCACAGTTATGTCTGATATTCCAGCAAGAACTGGACTTGGGTCCTCTAGCTCATTTGCAGTTGGTTTATTAAATTCTTTATATGCCTATAAAGGAAAATATATGGATGCTGAAACGTTAGCTCAGGAAGCTTGCCGAATTGAAATCGATATTTTAAAGGAGCCAATTGGAAAACAAGATCAGTATGCAAGCGCCTATGGAGGATTGAACTACATTCGTTTCAATTCTGATGAAACAGTTGAAGTTAAACCCATTATGATGAATAATAATAAGATGGATGAACTTGATAATAACTTATTACTTTTTTACACAGGAATTACTAGATATGCAAGTAGCATACTTAATGAAAGTAAAAACAAAATGGAAAAATATAGAAATCATGTGGATCAACTAAGGGATTTAGCAAAAGATGTTGAAACAGCATTAAGAAAAGGTGATTTAACTGGTTTTGCAAAACTACTTCATAAAGGTTGGACATATAAAAAGAAAACAGGAAATGTTACAAATCCTCAAATAGATGAATATTATGATAAAGCACTTAAAGCAGGAGCTAATGGTGGAAAAATACTTGGAGCTGGCGGAGGAGGTTTTCTACTGCTTTATTGTGAGGGGAAATATCAAGATAAAGTAAGAAAAAGTTTAGAGAATTTAAGAGAGGTAGATTTTCATATAAAATCTCATGGTAGCAAAATAGTATTTAGGGAGGATTAATTTTGAATAAGGAAGAAGGAATCTTAGATTATATTGATAAATCAATTGATTGTTTAAAAAACCTAAAAAACAAAACCTGGCAAATAAAGAAAGTAATAGATATTTTACAAAGAGCTAAAGAAAATAAGAGTAAGGTTTTTTTAATTGGTAACGGTGGAAGTGCGGCTACTGCTTCACATTTGATTTGTGATTTATCTAAAATGAAGAAAATGAAGGCTTTTGCATTGACTGATTCAATTCCTTTAATTACTGCTTGGAGCAATGATGAGGATTACTCTGTGATTTTTAAAGAACAACTCAAAACTCTTGCTGAAAAAAATGATGTTGTAATAGGTATTAGCGGAAGTGGTAACTCAAAAAATGTAATCGATGCAATAAAATTTGCAAAGTCTATAGGATGCATAACAATAGGGCTTGCTGGTTATGACGGTGGCATTCTTAAAGACGCTGCCGATGAATGCATTGTTGTAGAAATTGATAATATGCAGATTAGTGAGGATATGCATCTAATTTTAGGTCATATGATTGCAGTTCTTATAAAATAGGGAAGTTTTTGTATGGATAAAGTTGTGTTTTTAGATAGAGACGGGGTTATCAGTAGGGATAGTCCTGATCATATAAAATCTTGGGAGGAGTTTCATTTTTTACCAAAAGTTAAAGATGCATTAAAAATGCTAAATCAAAATGGTTTTAAAATTATTTTAATTACAAACCAGTCAGTGATTGCTCGTAAGATGGTCACACCAGAGGGACTTGACTATATTCATAATATGATGAAAAAAGAAATCAAGGAGTCTGGCGGAAGAATTGAAAAGATTTATTTCTGTCCGCATCACCCAGATGATGGATGCAACTGTAGAAAACCAAAACCTGGAATGTTATTAAAAGCAATTAAAGAAAACAATATCGATCCGGAAAAATCATTTATGGTAGGTGATAGGATGATGGATGTGAAAGCCGGGAAAAAAGTTGGATGCACATCTATTATTATTCCATCTGAGCTTGGAAAAAAAGAAATGATTGAAAGCAGCGTAAAACCAGACTATGTTGCAAAGGACCTAATAGATGCAAGTAAATGGATTATAAAAAATTATGAATCCTTGAATTCTTGAAAAGTTATATCTCTATTGTTTTTCCTTTTTTAAGTGATTCTTTTGATGCTTCAATGAGTTGTAAGGTTTTTGTGCCGATCTCCCCGTCATTTGATAAAGTAGAGCCTTTCTTGATAGAATCAAGGAAATGGGATAGTTCTGAGGCAATTGTATTATTAGCAGTAATATTTAGATTAATTTCTTTACCATTTTCAAAGACCAATACTTTTTGAGATAGGCATTCGACATTTGCACTTCTCTTGCTTCCAATAACATATAGTTCTCTTACTTTTCCAGGGAGAAGCCAACTTACTTCTGTATGAGCACAAATCCCATTTTTAAATTCAGCCATAATAAATGCTACATCTTCTAAGTTCTTCTTACGATATGCTTTTCCAGTGCATGTGATTTTTATAGGCCACTCATCCAATAGATAGTTCATTATATCAAAAGTATGAGGACAAAGATCTAAGATTACATCAATCGGGTTTTTTGGATTTAATACCGTTGTCCATTGAAGTCTTAAAAAATATATGTCTCCAAAATATCCTTTTTTTATAAGTTTCTTAACTTCAGATAAACCATCGTTAAACCTAAATATATGACCAACGGCAAGTTGTCTTTTTGCTTTTTTAGCAATATTTACAAGATCTTGAGAAGTCTTTGAACTTGTCGTCATAGGTTTTTCAAGTAGCACATGTTTTCCAGCAAGTAGTGCCTCCTTTGCTAGTTTATAGTGGTTTTCATTATTAGAACAAATACTTACTGCTTTGACATCAGATTCAAGAACGTCTTTATAATTTGTAGTAATATTTGGAATGTTATGGTCTTTACTTAGGGTTTTTAAAAGACTTTTATCTAAATCACATATCCAAGAAAGCTCTGCCTCTTTTAGTTGTGAATATTCAAATACATGCTTTTTACCCCAGTAGCCAGTTCCAATTACTCCAATCTTTATTTTATCCATTTTATCATCTTTTGAAAAATTCATGAACTTTTTCTGAAATGTATTTGATTTCAGAGTTTTTTAGTTCTGGAAACATCGGAAGGTCCATTGCTTGATTTGATAGCTCCTCACTTTTAGGATAGCTTCCTTTTTTATAACCAAATAAATCCTTATAAATCGGTTGATAGGGTATTGGTGTTGGATAATGTATCAGACAGATAATTCCATTGCTTCTTAGAAATTTTAGTAACTCATCTCTTTTTTTGACTTTAATTTCAAAAAGATGATATGATGGTTTTTTATCATCTGTATCACCTGGCGGTAAGACGATTTCTTCAACATCTTTTAGCTCTTCAAAATATTGTTTTGCAATATTTCTTCTATCCTTAACCCATTTTGGAAGATTTTTTAATTGAACTCTACCGATTGCTGCATTAACTGTATTTAAACGTGCAGTGTAACCAAGCAAGGTATGAACATCTTTTGGATGCTGCCCATGATTTCTAAGTAGTTCAATTCTTTCAGCGATCTTTTTATCATTTGTTGTAATCATTCCGCCGTCACCACATACCGTCATATTCTTTGTCGAGTAAAACGAAAAACAACCGATATCTGCAAGTGATCCTGTTTTTTTACCTTTATATAGTGCACCATGAGCCTGCGCTGAGTCCTCTATAACATATAAATTATTCTTTTTAGCAATTTCATTTATTTCATCCATATCTGCAGGATGCCCATATAGATGAACTGGTAAGATGCCTTTGGTTCTTTTAGATATTTTACCTGGTATCTGGTCAACATCAATTATGTATTCATCATTAATATCACAAAAAACAGGTTTACCACATGCATGAAGGACTGCATTGGATGTTGCAATATATGAACTTGCAACAGTTATTATTTCATTACCGACATTAAGACCTGCTGCAAGTAATGCTAAATGTATTGCATTTGTACCTGAACTAACAGAAACGGCATAATCAACATTACAATATTTAGCAAATTCTTCTTCAAATTTGAATACAGATTCACCTAGTACAAAATTTTCATTTCTCAAAGAATTTATCGCTGCTTCTTCCATTTCTTTTGTAAAAAGAGGATTACAAGGAGGTATATTCATTTATTCACCTTCCCAATTATTTTTGCAGGATTTCCCTTCACAAGGGTTTTAGGTGGCACATCTTTTGTTACAACAGATCCAGCAGCTATCATTGCTCTCTCTCCAATTGTAACACCACAAAGAATGGTTGAACAAGCCCCAATTGAAGCCCATTCTTTAACATAAGTAGCAGCAGGTATCCATCCAGGATCAACAACCCTCGGCCACTTATCATTAATAAAACAGACATGAGGGCCGATAAATACATTATCTTCAATTGTTACACCTGTGGGGATAAAGGCGTGTGATTCTATTTTACAGCCATTTCCTATTTTAACACCCCTTTGTATATCGACATGGGGTCCAATCTTACAATTATCACCAATTTTACATCCATAAATATTAACAAAATCCCTAATAACAGTATTTTTACCTATTTCAGAATCTTCAATGATATAATATTTTGCACTTATTTTCATGGGCATGGCTAAATCATAAAGATATATAATAATATTTTTAAAAAGCCTTATTTATTCTAATTTCAAAACCTCTCTTATTGATTTTCTTACCGCTTCATCCGATGTATAATTTGGTTTCCATCCAAGAGAATTAATTTTACTTGCATCAAGTTGAAAACGAGGTACATCTCCTGCCCAACCTCTTTTTCCACCAGTAAATTTATATTTAACGTTTTTAAGTCCCATCTCTTCAACAACCAAATCTGCAATTCGTGTAACAGTGGTATCACTATCACAGCTTAGATTAAATAGGTTCAACTGATCATTTGAATGTTCAAATCCATGCAACATACCACTAACAATATCGGTTACATGAAGGTAGGGTTTCTGCTGTTTTCCATCACCAAGAATCTCTAACTCTTTTGGATTTTTATTAAGTTTATCAATGAAATCAACAATTACTCCATGTGTACCTCTAATTCCAACAACATTTGCAAACCTATAAATCCAAGCTTGAAAACCAAAGGTTCCACAAAAAGCACTGATCAAACCCTCAGCTGCAAGTTTTCCAGCACCATATAATGATATTGGAAGGGTTGGACCGTAAGTTTCAGGAACTGCAATTGGAGGTGTTTCTGCATAAACCACACTACTTGATGAAAAAACAATCTTTTTAATTTTATTTAATCGCATAGCTTCAAGAAGATTATATGTTGCAAGTGCTCCTTGTTCAAGATCAAGTCTTGTTTGTTTTTCCCCTAGTCTTACAAATGGATTTGCAGCTATATGAAAAACAACTTCGTGTCCTTTTGTTTCCTTTTTTAATCTGGGAAAGTCTAATAAATCAGCCTGGATGAATTTTAATTTATCATTATTTCTATGTTTTTCTAAAAATTGTTTATTACCAGAAGTAAGATTATCATAAACTGTAACATAATTACCTTTACTGATAAGTTTATCAATCAGGTGACTTCCAATAAAGCCTGCCCCACCAGTTACAAAGGTTTTCATTGTATCGTCACAACCTGTGGCGGCTTATATGAGTTTAATTTAAGTATTTTTTCCTAAAAATTTAAACAGGTTTTTTTCATATAAACTATGTTTTTTAAAATATTCAAAATTATTTTTTACCAAAATTTATATATAACATCATTTTTATATATATTTATTACCAATCGTTAAGTATATAGGGAGGCAATAATTTATGAAAAATTCTTATTATAAAAAAACCTTTACTATAAGCATTGTTGTTTTATTTTTTATAACTGCTTTAATACCAGTAATTAGTAGCAATACTGGAGTTCCATCACCTAAAGATTTAACTAATAATTATTACTTAAATAATTATGTAAATGCCCATTGGAAGTTTGATGAATGCTCTGGTGATATTTTGGAAGACTCTTCAGGTCATAATTACGATGGGGCAATTTATGGAGCGACTTGGGTAGATGGTTATTCTGGTTGTGCATTAGATTTTGATGGAATAGATGATTATGTAGACTTAAATGCACACATTGGTGGTTTAGGATTCAATAAAACTGATGATCTAATATTTTCCTTTTATTTTAGATCTTTATCCTCAAGTGATGGACTAATTTACTCTATGAGTAACTCTGATGGTTCCCTTCTAAAGTTCTTTATTGAATTGAATTCAGATGGTTACTTAGAAGTATCAATAACTACCCCATCTTGTGGATTTCTTTTAACATCTAATTATACTTACAACGATGGCTTATGGCATCATGCTGAAATTATTTATAATGGGATTGCCTCAAATCCAACAATAACAATTTATGTTGATAATAGTTTTGAAAGCAGCATAACTATTTGGGTTTGCCATTTTGAAATTGATGGTTTTAAAAAGGCTAAAATTGGTATAAATTGTTTTAACTCAACAAAACCTTTTAATGGAGAAATTGATGAATTCAAAATTATCAAATACCCTGGAGGAAATAAACAGGAACCACCAATTATTGATGGCCCGACAAGTGGAAAACCTGAGGTAGAGTATTATTTCAATATCACAATTAATGATCCAGAAGAAGATGATTTATGGGTTCTTATCGACTGGAATGACAGCTGGATAGATAATTGGGTTGGACCTTATAGTTCTGGTCAACAAGCAATGTTTAGTCATGAGTGGGCTGAAGAAGGAATCTATGAAATTAGAGCTAAAGTAAAAGATATTTGGGGCGAAAGCAGTTGGTCAACACACACAATTGTTATTGGAAATATTCCTCCGGATAAACCGGTTATCAATGGAACGGTTGCTGGAAAGCCAGGTATTACTTATCACTATACATTTACTTCAATAGATCCTAATGATGACGAGGTATCCTACTACATCAATTGGGGTGATGGAACTTCTACAGATTGGACTGATTTTCGACCTTCTGGAGAGCCTGGTTACATTGATAGTCATTCATGGGATCAAGGTAAATATATAATTCAAGCTAAAACCAAAGATATCTATGATGCTGAAAGCGAATGGACTGAATTTACAATTACTATGCCAAGAGAAAAAACAACTAGAAATTCATTTCTAAACATCCTTTGGAATAATCCTAATCTATTTACACTTTTTCAAAGGTTTTTCCAACTAGTAGGATTATAAAAATCCTACAATCTATCCTAATTCCTTTTTTGCAAAACATTTTATAGCAAACTCAAATTAACTTTATTTAACACTCTAAAATAAGGTTTTCTTTAAAGAGGAATTAAAATGAAAACAAAGGTCCATAGAGAGGGGTTAATGTTTAAATGGATCTCTAAGCATCATGAGATAGTTGTAGGTTTTAAACGTGTGCTTCGTGGAAAATGCAGCAGTTGCGGTAAAATGATACCTACTGGCAATACCTTATGTGATGATTGTTTTCAAAAAGAGAAAAAAATAAGTAAAAAATAAGAGTAAAGAAATTAGATTATTAACTTTCTATTTTCAGTTTAAAATCTAAATTTAAAAAGTTTATTCTTCTTTCTTTATATTTATTGCCTTCGGACCCTTATCTGTGTCCTCGATTTCATATTCAATTTTGTCTCCCTCTTTTAGAAAGGTTCCTTGAGGGATGGATGTTCTGTGAATGAAGACATCTTTTCCGTCTTCACCTTCTATAAAACCATATCCTTTTCTTGCATTATACCATTTTACTTTTCCGTTCATTTTATTCCTCCATAGACTTTGGAGTCTTTCATTTAGCAAAAGAAAAAAAACCATTAATTTACACTTTTGTTTTTCTAATTTTGCAATTACCTGCAATAAGCAACATTTTAAATATGTTTCTGTTTCATATCTTATAATTTGTCAAAAAATGCAAAAATTTCTATTAAAAATCCTGAAAAATTATTGCTTTGATAAATTAAAAATCTTTGAAATGTTCTCATTCTATTAAGTTTAAATAAGAGAACTTTATAACGGAGGCAATGCTTGATGAACAAATTATTCTTGAAATCCTTTGGATGTTTGTTTTAGCATTTTACGCTATTTTTGTATTTTTTATTACAAAAAGATTGTATGATTGGATGTTAAGTAATCGTATTAAAAAAAGCGTAGCAATTTATTACAATAGGAAAGTAATTCATATTCTTGCAGGAGGTGTAGTCGTTCTTGCTGTTCCATTTTTATTTTCAAGCCCGTGGTTTCCATTATTTTCAGGAATAGTTATGGCAATAATTGCATATATTGCTCATAGAATTGGAAATGCATTTTATTGGTTTCAGACAAAGGACAACGTTAGTGATGTTAGTTTTTGTTTGATGTGGGGAATTGCAATTTTTATCTTATGGGTCATATTTGATGATCCTTGGATTGCTATAATTCCTCCGGCATTCATTGCATTTGGTGATGGAATTACTGGAATTATTAGAAACATTGCATTTAAGGAAAGAAAGAAACATCCGATAGGTAATATTTACATGGCAGGTGTATGTATTCCTATTGGGTATTATTTTGCAAATGCTGCAGATCCTTCAATTCCTCTCTGGGGCGTAATTGCTGCAATTGTTGCATCTGTTTTTGAAAGATATGAATTTGGGAAAATAGATGATAATATCCTAGTTGCAGGCAGTGCAACTATTATTTTATATATTGGAGGTTTATTAGGTCCAATTATTTTATAGCTAATAATATTTGATTTGATTGTAGAAGTTTACAAACTTGACAAGTTTCATTTATTACTACTTCTTCATCGCCTTTAACTATTTTTTTAACTGATTTATTAATTTGATTTTTTAAATCTTCATTTTTTAATATCGCTAACCCGCCTCTTTTTCCATTAATATATCTTGAGACTGCTGCTTCACTTAGACCTAATTTTTCTGCCACTTCTCTTTGTGATAATTTTTGTTCCTTTATTAAGGAAATTGCCAATTCTCTTCTTATAGCGGGTAAAAGGTTCCATACTATTTTTTCACAAGGTGTTTTAAAAGTCATATTTACCAAAAATTATATATATTCAAATCTTATATAAATCTTACCAATTGGTAATTCAAAGTGATTTATACCTGACCTTAAATCTATTAAATAATTGGTATGAGAGTCGAGTTAAGATAATATGAATCCGTTTCTAAATCCCTTTATAACAATACCTTTTTTAAAAAAATATTACTTAGACCCCGGTAGAATAGAAAGAATAAGTCCAGAACAACTAGAACAGTATAAAGATAAGGCATTTAAAAAAATGTTTTCATATGCATACACAGTTCCAGTATATAAAAAGAAATACAAAGAAGCAGGTATTCATCTAGATGACATAAAGGGAATAAAAGATATTCAGAAAATACCTTTTATATCAAGAAAAGAAATTAGAGACCATTTTCCAGAAGGAATAACTCCCCCTTACTTTAACAGGAAAAAGGGTTTTGTAATTTGTACAGGTGGAACAACAGGAAAATATTGTTGTACCAGTGGATCAGAACCTGTTTGCATCTATACTGATTTTAACTCATTACTTGAAACTGTAATTATGGGCATTAGAGAACGAAGTTTATTTGGCTTTGACTGGAAAAATACAAGGATTGCAAACATTGGAAATTTTAACCCATATAAATATGATGATGTATATGATAAGGCTGTCAATAAACATGTTAAACATTTTTATCCAATAAAAAATATCCTTTCTATGCAGGCCTCTGGAAAATCAATGGAAATTATTCAAAAAGTAGATGCTTTCAAACCTGAAATAATAATATCTTATCCAGCAATATTTAAAGATTTAAGTTTATTGAAAAGAAAGGGACTGGGAAAAAACATCAATCCTAAGCTTCTCTTATCGGGAGGCCAACTACTGGATGAATTTACAAAAAGCTATGTAGAAGATACATTTGGTTGTAAATTGCTTAATATGTACGGTTCATGTGAATCAGGTGCCAATATTGCATTTGAATGCCCTGAAGGAGGATGGCATATACACTCTGATTATTACCATCTTGAAGCAGTTGATGAAAATATGGAGCTTGTTGGTCCAGGGGAAAGAGGTCGTTTAGTTTTAACTAAATTATGGGGTAAAGGAACTCCACTTATACGCTATACAGGTATGCAAGATTGGATTACACTGGGAAATGGTAAAAAATGCAATTGTGGCTTAAAAAGCCCAATTCTTCATAGACCACTTGAAGGAAGAACAATATCAAATATTGTTTTACCTAATGGAAAAGTATATACCTCAACTGAATTTTTGTTTATCACAACTGTTCTAAAAGATCTCAAAGCATATCATGTAAAAAGATTTCAAATTATCCAGAAGAAAATAGATGAAATAGAGATTCATCTTATAATAGACGAAGAACTTAGAAAAAAAGCAGTGCCGTTTGATGAAATGGCAAAAAAGATAAAAAAAGTATATGAACAAAAAACTGGACCGGATGTAAAAATTACTGTAAAAGAAGTAAAGGACAAAGAGGACACTTTAGGATCTGGAAAACCAACTCCACTTGTTGTATCATATTTGACATCAAGCAAAACTTGTGATTTTAATAACCAATAAGTATTAAAAAAAAAATAGAAGAGGTAAAATTTATGTCAGAGCCTAATTTAAAATTACTAGATCATTTCCATAATCCAAGAAATGTTGGAGCTATTGAAGATGCTGATGGATATGGTAGAGGAAAAAATCCTATCAATGAATATATCACAGATATCTACCTAAAAGTTGAAGAGGGAAAAATAAATGATATAAAATTCAAGACTTTAGGTTGCACTGTAACAATTGCATCAGCTTCTGCTCTGACTGAAGCTGTTAAAGGAAAAACAATTGAGGAAATAATAAAAAATAGCAATCCTACAAAAAAACTTATGGAATTAATTGAACAAAAACTTGGAGGAATACCTGAAAAGAATTGGCATTGCCTACCCTCTGCAGTTCTATCTTTATTAAATGCAATTCAAAATCATTATGAAAAAAAAGGTGAAACAAAAAAAGTTAAACATTTAGAAAAACTAATAGATAAAGTCAATAGATATATTGATAATTATATAAAAGAAAATCTAAATGATTAAAAAAAGAATCATGAATTTGATTCTTTTATTTTTTATCTAAAGTTAGTCATTAATTTTATTAGATTGCTTCCCTCTAGATAGATGTTTGTTAAATCACTAGCCATTTTTTTATCAAGACCATGGTTTCTAAGCTCCCTTTGAAATACTTTTCCTGCCTTGTTTGCATCACTTTTAAATCTTAATAAAGTTCCAAAGAGCCTAAATAATAAAGAGGGCATGGAAGGAATCATCATTAAAATGATTTTTATTATGTTTGTTGCATCCCTATTTTGATTAATTTCTTCAGACATGTTTATTTCTCATAAATTTTAATCATGCCCATGGTTTCCGAATTTGCCAATCATCTTTCCAAGGTTTAGTGTTGATAGATACTGGCTGGTTAGTTCATATGCTTGTTCTTCGGTCATACCTGCGTTTTTCAATTCTTTGTAAAATGTTGCAGCTGCCTCTGCATATTGTTTTGCGCTCTGAGGACTATATAAAAGAGAACTAAGTTCCTTTAATAATCCAGGTATTTTTTCAGAAACAACATCTAATATTTCCTTTATTTTTTCAGGGTCTGGCATTGAATCATGTTTATTCATTTTTCATATACCTCCAAATTTTTCATATTTATTGTTAATATGGTCAATTTATATATTGAAACCGAGCATTTGTGACCACTTTTTGATCACTTTTTCTGTAATACTATAAACGTAAAGTGATCCTATTTGCTTTTTTTGGACAATATTTTTTTCTTCTAACCTTTGAATTTTTTCTCGTATTATTCTTCTAGATGCAGTTCCACGTTTGATTCTTACTAATTCAGTAATTTGTGAGATATTTTGATCGCTTCTATCAAGTAATACCCTAACAATTTCCCTTGAAATTGGATCTTTTATTTCTGGAAGAATTAAATCTGGTGTTATGCCACCATGCTCTAGTAAAAGACCGATGATTCTCATATAGTTCCGAGTTGTTTTTGTAATGTTTTGTAAAGGCTCCATCATCTTTGATAGCATTTTTTCAAGATCATTTATCCTTTTGTTCAATTGTTTAATTTCATCTTTTAACTCTTTTGACACATAATTTGAATGTTAACAGTAGTAAAAAGAGCTTTTGATAATTGAAAATAATTATTATTTTTGATTTAATTAAAATTATAACAAATTTTAATAAAGGGTAATAGTTTATATATTAATATTAAAATTAATTATAGTTTGGTGGTAGAAACTTGAAGAAGTATGTGCCAATATTTATTCTAATACTATTATTACTTCCTGTTATTAATATTAATGCTGAAACTCTTTACAGCAACGTGGAAGAATGTGATTTACCATCTTATTTTAGCTGGCGGAACATTAATGGTATTGATTATACTACCCCTATTAAAGACCAGTCACCAGCCCCCACCTGCGAAGCTTATGCTTTATGTGCAGCTCTTGAAACAATGATGCAGTATAAACTTGGTGAATTATATGAACCTGACCTATCTGATTGTCATTTGTATTTTTATGCTGGTGGAACTGTAGAAAAAGGATATGTTAATCTAATTGATGCGGCAAATTATCTTGTAGATATCGGAGTTCCTGATGAAGGATGTTTTCCTGATCCACATAGAGGATTTGATTATCCTTTCGAAAGTCTAGAAGGATGGGAGAATAGAACTGTTAAAATTTCTGATTGGGGCTGGGTTGATATGGATATTGAATCAATTAAAACTGCATTAATAGATCACGGACCCCTTATCATTTGTATATCTGTTTGGCAAGATTTTTTCAATTATAAAGAAGGAGTTTACAAACATGAATGGGGTGAAAGAGTTGGAGGGCATGTAGTAACGATAGTTGGATATAATGATAATAACAACTGCTGGATTGTTAAAAACAGTTGGGGAGAAAAATGGGGAGAAGATGGCTGGTTTAGACTAGCTTATGATGCAGATATATTCGCGGAATGGTATGGAGATGGATTAGCAGTTATGTATCTCGATGGTGTTTATGGAAATTTAAAACCTGACGTCCCTAAAATCAACATAGAAAAACCAAGGAAAAGCCGTACATATTTTTTTGGAATTGAGCTTAAAATAATTTTTAAAAATCTAAACATCCAAAAAGCTGCTCCTCGCATCATTGGAGATATGCCTTTAAAATTAAAAACAGAAAATACAAACAAGATGGAATTTTTTGTTGATGATGTATTAGTAAATACAGATTATGGACCGCCATTTGAATGGAAAATAAATATCAGGCCAGGTTTACATACTATTAAAACATTTGGATATAATGGTGTAAACATTTCATATGATATTGTTGATGTTTTTGTTTTTATTTAAGTAGAATTGTATTTTTAAAAGTATTGAATATTTCTCACTTTATATCTTTATAATAATTTATATAAAACTTGTTTTATTTGTCGTATTTTATGAAGGGTTACGGATTAAGATATGAAGGCCCAATTTATAGACCTCCCAGTGAAGCATATAGTCTTTTGGTTCAAGCAACTATCGGCTGCCCTCATAACAAATGTACTTTTTGTACTGTTTATAAAAAAGGTCCTAAATTTCAGATTAGACCTGTTAGTGAAATCAAAGAAGACCTATTATGGGCTAAAAAAAACATGAACGGTTTTAAATCTGTCTTTTTTCCTGCGGGAAATACTGTTATTATGAAAACTGATGATCTTGTTGAAATCTTTAGTTATACTAAGAAGTTGTTTCCAAATATTGAAAGAATTACAGTTTATGGCTCTGCTCAGTATATTGTGAAAAAATCCCTTGATGATTGGAAGAAAATATCAGATGCTGGTCTTTCAAGAGTTCATGTCGGTCTTGAATCAGGAGATGATGTTGTACTCGAAAGAGTCAAAAAGGGTTCAAATGCAGATATTCAGATAAAAGCTGGTGAACTTATTAAAAAAGCAGGTATTGAACTTAGTGAATATATCGTTCTAGGTTTGGGTGGTAAAAAACGAACAAAGGAGCATATTGAAAATACAGTGAAAGTTCTTAATAAGATAAATCCTGATTTTATTAGAATAAGAACCTTTTTACCAAAGGTAAATACGCCTATCTTAGATGATATTAAAACAGGTAAATTCCAAATTCTTTCAACTTATGAGGTTTTAAATGAGACATATAAATTGATTGAAAATCTAGATGTCACAAGTCAAATTTTTAGTGATCATTATACAAATTATATACCTGTTTATGGTAAGCTTCCTGATGATAAAGAAATGATGCTTAATCAAATAAAAAATGCCTTAAATCTTGACGAAAGTTGTTTTAGGGATGTATATATTGGTAAAGAATAACTTATAAATTATGTACTACCCATGAAATTTTTTAAAATATTATCCTTGATTTCAATAGCTAAATTTATGTGTTCTTTTGTAATTTTTGTTCTTTCAAGTAATGCAAGTGCATAGGCAATTCGCAAAATTGAAAATTCAAGGCTACGATAAGATATACCTTCAATATTTGCCTCAGAATTTAAGATATAATCCTTTATTGCCTTTTTAATTGCTGATTCATCTGATATATCGATTCTGGTATTTGCATTTTGGGCCCAATTTAGATATGCCTTAACAACAAGAGAATAATCCTTTGCATTCTTACCCATAAAACTATCTATAATATCTGATACATATTCTGCTCTTTGTATCCTTGAAATCCTTGCAACTTTAAAAGGAAAATCAAAACGATCGACAAGAGGCTGCTGGATTTTGTTAATATTATTACAAGATGCAATAACCCTAACTTCTGCTTTGAATACCTGTCGATTTTTACCCTTTGTAATTATATATCTTCCTTCTTCCATAGCCTGAAGAAGACCGTTTTGATCGTCGGTTGACATTTTATCAAGTTCATCTACCAAAAGAACTGAACCGTTTGAACGTGCAAGTAGGCCAGGATGAATAGTTTTACCACGAGCATCTCCAACAAGACCGGTTTTTGATGTAAGTTCAGAATTGACCAAAGCTCCCTCCATTTTCTGTTGCCACCATCCTAAAAACTCTGATTTTCCAGTTCCTGGTCCGCCGCATAGTAGGATATGAAGTCTCATTCTCATATTAGGACGATCATTTGTAACACCCATCAAAAGGGAACATTTCCTGATTAAATCCCATTGAGTACCAACAAGATAAGGACAAATGTGCTTAGAAAGAAACTCCAATGGGTTTTCTTTTGCAATAATTCGAAAATATTCCTCTTCAGACATATCTGGTCTATAAAGATGAAGTTAATTTAAGTATATTACTATTATTAATTTAGCATAGAAAGCAATCATTAAGCTCGTCTAATTCATCACTAATATCCTGTAAAATATTAAGAATAGATTCGAAAACTATCATTTCATTTTTATTACCAGGATTAAGGCTACTTAATGCTTCTCTAACTGTATTGATTTTATAATCTAGCATCATATCTAATCAAAAAATAATTACGAATTTTTTGTTTATAAACATCTTCAGACGGTCATTAAATGTATTAAAAAAGACTTGTCTGGCTATCTAATGGTTCTAAATTGTTATATTGAAAAGACTTTATTACCGCTGGAACGTTTGGGTCTTCACCTCTTGCAGTTATCAACTTTGAAATTGTATATGCCTCCATTTCTTTTTCATCAAAGGGTTTCAAAAGATTCAAAGTATCTTCCTTACTTATTGATGCGCTAATCCATTTTTGTTCATCTTCTTTATTTAAAATTGCTGGCATTCTTTTCTTTTTATTATGAATTTTTGCCATTAATGGATTTGCTTCTGTTGTAATTATAGTGTAAGAATATACCTGTTCACCGGTTGTCTTATTATCCCAGCAATCCCAAAGACCAGCAATTGAAAAAACTTCACGGTTTTTCAGTTTGATATAATATGGATAGTTTTTACCCTGATAATATCTCCATTCAAAGAATCCATCGGCAATCACTAGACAGTGTTTTTTTCCAGCTGAACCTCTAAAAGCTGGTTTTTCAAAAATCGTTTCTGATCGGGCATTAATCGTTCTTTCTTTTATATCATTGGCAGTTTTTTCATCTTTAACCCAAAAGGGTATAAGACCCCAGTTGAAAAGATCAACTTGTTTCGGATTTTCATTTGTAATAACTGGCAGTTTAACATTTTCAAATGCACCAACATGGTATCTTTTTTCAAAACTATTTCCAAGCTTTACTTGAAATGTTTTTTTAACAACATCCGGACCAGGGACACTATATCTATAGCACATATATTTCACATAAGCAATGTAACATAAAAAAGTTATAGTTTATAAAAACTTATATTTAGAAATTCTAAACATTTTCTTATCTATTTTATCCAATGATATTTTTCCTAATTGTTTGTTAGAGCGTTTAGCATTTACTATTTTACTAACCACACAAGTTTTTTCATTTATTACCAAAAGCCCAATTCCTTCTTTTTTAAGGAGAAAATCAGCTTTACGAAGAATATTATAAGATCTCAATAGAGGAACAGCCAGATAAACATAATCGCAACCCAACTGGTAGTTTTTAGCCTGAATAATTGCTTTTTTCCAATCAGAAATTTTTAATTCTACTGCTATAGTTCTTTCACCTTTAAATGCCACGATATCCGCCCTGCAAAAACCTATTTTAATTTCGTATCTTACTTTGTAACCGTTTTTTTTGAAATAATCAGATACTGGTTTGATGAGTTCTAATTCCAGGTAAAATGGATACATTAAATATCTCCCTATACTTAATTTTCTGAAGCATATCGTAGAATTTTTCAAGTGTAAAACCAAATGGTACCAGAATGCTTTCTGCGTATTGGGCTATTTGGCGCAAATAAAAATCTACATCAATTATGTCATTACTTTCAAGGTTTTCAGCGATGCAAACACGTTTCCATGGATTACGAGTTTTTTCATCACAAACAACATAACGTACAGACTGTCCAGGTTCAGGCTCAACTCCAGCTTTTCTAAGTTGAAGGAGTGCAGATTTTACCAAAGTGTTAACTTTATAATCAGTAATATCTTTTGACACGCAATTTGTAATGATAAGACCCTCCTGGCTAAAATCATTGTTTATTATTTTTTTACCATACTCTTTTATCACATCAACTGCACATGGTATCAGACCCAGGAATTCTGAGCTTGTATTTGCTTTTGAAAAAACATCAATCATATCCTTCTGCATATTTTTTAAAAAAATCGGGGAGTTTCTTTGACGTAGTTCAATTCCGCGAACCTTTATCTCTCCATTTTCAAACATTCCGTAATACCGATTCAAAGCTCCTACGTCATAGTTTTTACTAGGTAGAAAAACAATCCACTTATAGTGCCCCTCCACATCCATGCGAATTCCTGTTTTGTTACTGATCATACGTGACAGACGAGCAGGACTAACACATTCTTTTTTTGGCTTAACCCATAATGAATCGATAATTCCGTGTAAAACATTGTAACCTGCCTGCTCGACAGTTTCAATAGCCGAAAGAAGGAGGTCTCGACTGTAAGCAGTGATACTTTCATAGCATTCTATACGCCCATATCTTGCATTGCGGTATCCAGTGTAACCAAAACAAACCAGAAGCACCCATTTCCAAGCCTGTTGTAACTCCTTATATAACTCCATATCGTAATTTTTATTTCTAGACCGAGCCTTGTAGCAAAAACGACGATAAAGAATAGGTCTTAAAATTTCTGTAAGTAATCCAAGCTGGTTACTGCATATATGATAGCCAAGCTGCGGAACAATTATTTTTGGAAAAGATTTGCAACACTCACAAAGCATTGTCTCAGGACTGATGTTGAATGTTAACATAATGTTAGGATATAGTGAGGCAAAATCAAGTTCTATTACGTCTTCATGAAGACCAACAACAGGGTCAAGAATAAGACCACCACGATCAGATACTAGTAAATCCATTGCGGTTTTCCAGCCTTCAGGAATATTTTTTTTCCAGGGTATCTGATAGCCTTTTTCTCTTGCTTTATTTACCTGTATCTGACTGATTGCAGTTCCAGGACCAACACGAGATAAAATCTGCAGAGGGATATTTGAACAACGTGACATATCAATAAGTCCACGAATGCCACTTTCGCAATAAATAAAAGAGTTGTAAGTATCAATATGGGCCCTGCCTTTGAGTGTATAAAATGCTGGACGGTAAACAATTTGTCCGTAGCTGAAATATGATTTAGCCTGTTTTGTTGGATGTAAAGATTTATTTTCATCTCTCCCAAGAATTATTTTGTTTTGGATATCATTTAGTTTTGCACGATGATAAAGATATGGAAAAAGTAAACTATCTCCCTTTTTTGTATATATTATATCTGGATCAATATGTTTTAATTGTTTAATTGCTAAAAGAATGGTATCTGCTTCGTTTTTTTCACGTATAATGATGTTTCCGATGCTGATTGATTCTATAGGGCTATCAAATGACATTATACTGTTTTTTGATTTTCTTTTGATGTCAAAAGTTATAGTTTTATAAATCGGTATTTTGAAATCAATTGCCCATTGTTCATCATCAAGTATGAAATTTAATCCGTCCCAGCGGACTTTTGCATTACAAAAAACATTTTTATCTTGAAGGTATCTGCTGGAAAGACGGATATCAACATCAAAAAGTTGGTAACGATAATAACCGCCCCAGGAATCAACGATTTCTGCAAGTTTTCTTACAAACTCTATTTTTTTAGGTATTATCTCAAGGACTAACTTTTTCTTATCTAAGCCCAAAATTAATTTTTTATAGGTAAAATTAAGAGATTCTACCTGAGGAAGGTCTCTTAGAAGTGATGCTATATTAAAAAGCTCTTCGCGTTTTGAATATACAAAAAAACTTGGTTTATACTTGTCTGTTATTTTTACTGGTTTACCATTATCAACAATCCATGTGACCATAACATTTCTTTTATTGTCAGGGTAAACGTCAAGGATGTTCCCGCTCAACATGCTCCCGCAGCTTTCTCAATGTTTTTTCATGTTCAACTAAAATGCTCATAACCACAGGTTCAAATGGATTAGGATTACTCATATTACTACCAGCTGATGCATGACACCGTGCGTGATTTATAAGTTCTTCAAAAGCCTCACGGTCAATGCTTCTAAGTGAGCGCTTGAAATCATTCCATTCCCATCCAAAGGATTCTATTATGTTTCTAAATGTCGGAACGGTACGTCCCATTTATATCACCATTCCAAACTCTTGCAAACGTAGTTGCCCTTTTGCCAAGTGAAGAATCATTGTGTTTTTTTGTCTGTTTACAAGTTCCACACGCGTTGAAAGTTCTGTTTCTCTCATTAAAACAACTTCGTTTACACTGTTGTATATAATTTTACAAACATTTCTGTTACTGGTCACCATTTTTTTATCAAGGTTTGTAAAAATAGTTATTAGATTATATTTTGTAGTTAGCTCTCTTATCTTATGAAGATTGGTTCTCAAAAGCATCTGAGCTTCTTTTGATTCTACATCAGAATCCAGATAAAAAATAGGAAGTCTACCAATTATCAAAGTCTGTGGTTTGTATCTTTGTATTGCCTGCTCAAGCATATCCTGTATTAATGTTGCAAGTTGATAGACAGTAAATGCTCTACTCAGATGGACATGATTTAGAACTTCTTTTTGATCAAGTTCCATTTTTCGTGCATATTGCGCTATTTTATAGGGATCTGCACACATGCCGGCATCAATGTAAATAACATCGCTATGAAACGTTCTGTAAGTGTTTACACATATTTGATTAGGCATATTTGCAATTAGGTTGCTATCACCATCGACGTATGTGATTTCCCCCCGTTTAAAACCACCCATTATTTTATCCAGTTCCTTTATTCCTGATAATATAACTATATCAGGTTTCAGTATTTCTTTTGCAATTAGGAAATCTGATTTTTCGATGGCATGGATTGATAGATTGGTTTTTTTCATGTTTAGATACCCCCTAAAAACAGTTTTTGGACTAGCTGCATATTGTTCTTATTTTAAAAAAATGAATGGGAGATCATTGAAAGTATTAAAAAATATTAATAATTATATAAAATGTTTTAAAACTTTTTTAATTATAAAAATAGAAAAGGAAGGTTTTTAAGGATATAAAGCATTAACAACTGTTAATTAAGGGGGTTTAAAAGTGAGAAAAAGAATTTTTTATTTAGTGGTTGGTACTGTTTTATTGTTGTTGGTAATGAGCTTTAACCAAGCAATGGGTTATTCTGATGAATATAGGAAAGATAATTCAATTACTGATCCTATTGAAGTGGAAAGTAGTGGTCCATTAGCTCCAGATTGGTATTATAAACCAGCTAATTATGCAGAACTTGTTGATTGGTATTTAGCGTTAGAATCTGAATATCCAGATTATATTGAAGTTTTTAAAGCAAATGAATTATATGATACTGGAGTAGCTGCAGGAGGATATGATTGTTATTATGTAAGAATTACTAATGAAAGCCTTGGATTACATAAACCAGAAGTTCTTTTTTTAGGGAGCCCTCATGGTGATGAAGTCGTTGGAGGAGTTGGACTATACTGGTTTACAGACTGGCTAATGCGAATGGCATTTACTGATGAAAAACATGAAGAATTTTCAAAAGAGTATTTACAGTATATAATAGATAATAGGGAGATCTACATCGAAGTTTTACATAATCCATATGGATACGATCATGGTCCAATAAGATATGATGGTAATGGATGGGATTTAAATCGTGAGGCAGATTATGATGGACCTGGAACTCCAACTGGAGGAATTTGGGGAAGTGTTCCTGGAAAAACATTAGTTGAATTTATCGATAAACATTTAATTAGAGTAGGATGTGATTTCCATGCAGGAGTACGAATGCTCCTCTATCCATGGGCAATGACGCATGCAAGTATTAGTGGAACAAGTCCTATTTCAGGTTATACATATAGTCATGCTCCCCCTGATTTTTACTTCTATGACGTAAGTCAATTAAGAGTCGGAGATTTTATGGGCGATTACGGAGGCGATCTTTATCCAGGAAATATCGGACCTATAAGTGAGTTGCTTACATATGAGATAAAAGGCGGTATTGCTCCCTGGGCATATGCTGCAGATATTGATAAAAATCCAGCAGAAAACCCTTATGTAATTGGTAACTATCCCGGTGCTGGTCTATTATGGATATCTCCAGAAATGTCAACTACTAAAAATGTTCCTGAAAGTGATTTTGGTAATGATACTATTCATCGATATGGCGCAGAAGTACGCCGATTTGTTTTACATCAAACTGATCTTGCTCAACCATATATAATGTGGCAACCTGGTACTATTGAAAATGATATCGAGGTTCCACCTTTGACTACAGTTACATTAAAATGGCAAGTAAATGGAAGTTTAGTTGTTGATCATACAAGAATACAATGGGGAAATAATCCAGACCCAATTAACAATTATAGTCATTCTACAACAGATCATAATGAACATGCTGGCGAGTATTTTGGTGGAACTGGTTGGGATGGTGCTGAAAGTGGATCAACAAATGGGGTTACTTATTATGAGAATATAACTCTTGACACGCCAGGCGATTATTATTTTGTTGTAAAAGCTCAGGTTGATCAGGTTTATGCTAATGTTCTTGCACCTGAGGAATATGGTGAAAATCCATATCTTCGATTAGTAAAAGAAAGAACAAATAATGATTATTATGAAGTGCTAGAAGGAACCGATGGAACAGAAGAAATATTTGGTCAGACTTGGTGGTACTCACCTATAATTCACGTAGCAGTTACTAACAAGGCACCAGATGCCCCATCAAGACCTTCAGGTCCTAAAGAAGGAGTACCTGGTATAGAATATACATTTTCAACAAAAGCTTTTGATCCCGATGGCGATAAGATTTATTTACAATGGGCTTGGGGAGATGGAATGGTTAGTGAATGGGATGGTCCATATTTCTCTGCAGAAACTGCATCGATGGAACATACTTGGGATGAAAAGGGCACTTATGAAGTAAAAGTTAAAGCAAAGGATGTTCATGGTGCAGAAGGCGAGTGGTCTAATCCTTTAACAGTTACCATGCCAAGAGATAAGAACCTATATCGTCCTATTATGAAAATTTTCATTGAATTAATTCAAAAAATGTTCCCAGTTTTATGGAATATAATAAGCTAATCTTTAGAACTATATTTACCAAATTGTTTCCTAAAGCGTTCCAAAGATAATATTTGCATTATTAAAAAAGAATTTAGTGAATACCTTTTTTATATCCAATAGGTAATGCAAATATAGGAATCGTTGTCTCCTTATCAAGTTTTAATAAGTTAATAATTGCTTGTGTATCTTCGATTTTATAGATATTTGCTTTTAGATTGTAAGAAGTTGCTTCTAGCATTACATTATGTGCTCCAGCTCCAGCATCATGAAACCATGTTGGTAAAAAAATATCTGCTGATAAATCAGGAGCTCCCTCAGGTCTAGTTTTTTCTCTATCTAAGATAAATAGTAAAATCATCGGAGCATTGGCAATAGATGCTTCTGAACATGCATCAGCAATTTTTTGTTTATTAAAACCAACTTTTATAAGTTGTAAATAAGTAATAATTGGAAATCCTATAAGATCAACTGGTACATTATTTAGTTTAGTAAGTAAATTTGGCTCATATTTATATATAGCCATATTTTTCACTACATATATATCCACAGGGTAGTACCCCTTCCCACTTGGAATAGTTCTATGTCTACCTTTATGGTAGATTTCTCCACTTTTATCAACATATGGTGAAAAACCACTGGCAGCCCAAATAACCTGACTCATTTCACTTCTTGAGATACTTTCTCCAAAAGATGTTGATTCTTTTCTTTCTTCTAAAGCAGTCGATATTGTCATATCAGTTGTCTTTATTCTTGGTAATAATGAAATCCATATTGGTCTATCTACAAATTTATAGCAATTATAATCTGGATGACCTATAGGCATTACTGTAAATCCCTCCTGATTTTCTGGTATTCCAAGAGGATCAATTGCTGGTGGAATTTGTGCTGTTACTACAGTTCCTAAGCCTAAAGCATTTGCCATAAATTGAATGTTCTGATCTATCATACCGATCTCAGCTCCGCCAAAGTTTCTATCTATTATATCGGTATCATAACACATTCCAAGCTGAATCGGAGCAGAATATTGCCATCCTACAATATCTCTCCAGTCTCCTTCCTTATAAAAAATCAGAGAATGATTTTCTGGGTTGTACATGTAGGCTGCATCTTCTTTTAGAACATATATAACTGCACCATGTACGCCTTCTATTCCTGGTACTGTGCTTGTTTTATCCTGTCTTAAACCATATGCCGTCCATAGAATTGTTGAAAGTTCTTCATCTGTAACTGGTTCTTCGGTGAAGTTACGCACTGATTTTCTCCTAAAAATGGATTCCTCAAGTGTTATATCAGGTTTTAATGGTACTGGAAGTAGATATTCTTGATTTATTTTACTATCATCATTAGTTGTTTTAATCTGTGTTGTATTCATTATTCCTAATACAGGTGTAATAACAAGGCTGAAAAAGATGATAATTGTAGTAAAGGCTACTGCTTTTTTATACAAACTATTTTCCTTCATTTTTCTCCCCAGATTTTACAATATGTTCTAAAATATAAAATTTACCCTAAAAAAGTTGAACAAATATATTATCTTGGCGATTTATAATTTAAGAGATACTATTTATTAAAGAGTTTAATTAATGAATTGTAATTTTCAATAATAAATTGTAAAAAACATCATTTTTTAGTTAATAATTTATATTAGAAATATTTAAATTAAATTGATATATTATAAATAATGATTAGGGAGGTAATAACATGCAAAAAATATTGATAATATTTATTGTAGGAATTTTAGTCCTAAGCGGACTTGGAGCAATTGCTTTACCATATGATAATATAAAAGTTGAAAAGGAATCAATAAGTTTTTCTAATCCAATAATAAATGAAAAGGATGGATTTGTTAGTGTGACCTTAAATGAAGCTAATTCTTTTTATATAATAGATGAAAAACCATTGTTACCTAGCTATATTGAAACCTTTACATTTCCATATGATATAAAAATCAAGAGCGTAACCTGCAAACCTAATAATATAAGACAGCAGAAGATATCAAAAAATATTATACCTTCACCCATTGCTGTTTCAGCAGGAGTTACAATAAAAAAAGAGGAATACAAGGTTTCTGAAATAGATTATGGAATAAGTCCATATCCAAATAAGTGGTATAATTTTGATATTGGAGTTGGAAAATATAATGGTGAACAATCTGTAATTTTAAAGATACAGGTTTTCCCAGTTCAGTACTATCCAGCAAAAGATATCATAAAATATGCTAGTTCAGTAGATATTACAGTAGAGTATGAAAAGCAAGTGAAACCTACTATTTTTAAGGCAGATTATGATTTTATTATTCTTGGGCCTTCAGAATATAGTGATGAACTAGCATCCCTGGTAACACATAAAATTGGAAGAGGGATTTCAACAATATTTGTAAGTCTATCTGATATTTATACAGGTGTTCACTTTCCAGCAACAGGACGAGATGATCAGGAGAAAATTAAGTACTTCATTAAAAATGCCCATGAGAGCTGGAATACAGAATATGTGCTTTTAGTTGGTGGAAGCGACAAATTCCCAGTTAGGGAAACACATATTAAAAAAGATAATGATGATGAAGAAATATTTGTAAGTGATTTATACTATGCAGATATCTATAATGATACCGGTGGTTTTTGCAGTTGGGATTCAAACGGTAATGATGTCTTTGGGGAATTAAACTGGGGACCTACACACAATTATGATGAAGTAGATCTTTATCCTGATGTATTTCTAGGTAGGCTTGCCTGCGTTAACGGTGGTGAAGTAACAACTTGTGTCAATAAAATTAAAACTTATGAGAATAATGAAGCATATAAACAGCCTTGGTTTAATAATCTTGTAGTAATTGGCGGCGATCACGCACCAGGTGATACACATGCCGTTGATGAAGGTGAATTTGTCAATAAGAAAGTAATGGATATCATGGCTGGATTTATACCTGATAAGATATGGGATTCCAATAATAGGCTTAGTGGAACATTACCGACAGGAGTACAGGAGATTAATAGTGCATTAAATGCGGGTTGTGGTTTTGTTGATTTTGCAGGTCACGGTAATTTAGCTGTGTGGGCTACTCACCCTCACGAAGATGAATATACTTGGATTCCAACATTTGCTGGCGGATATTTTAATTCAGAAGTAAAAGGTCTTAACAATGGAAATAAATTACCTATTGTAATTGTTGGAGCATGCTGTACTTTTAAATTTAATAAAGATGCTGATTGTTTTGGATGGTCATTTTTATTAAATAGTAATGGGGGAGCCATTGCTGCTTGCGGTGCTGCAGGGCTTGATTATTTCTATTTAGGTGAATATGTAATACAGAAGGGTTTTGAAAAATTATGTATCGATGCATTTCAAGCGTATCGGGATGGAGCTATGACATTTGGTGAAATGTGGAGCGGTGCAGTTAGTTCTTATATACATCCTGGCATGGATCCTTTGGATCATAAAACAGTTGAAGAATTTCAACCATTTGGAGATCCAACCCTTGCAATCAGAAGTGATTCACAAGCACCAAATAAACCAACTAAACCATCTGGTCCTGCAAGTGGAAAGGTAAATACAAAATATACATATACCACAAGTGCAACTGACCCAGAAGGAGATCAGGTATATTACCTATTTGACTGGGGTGACAACACAACTAGTGGTTGGGTCGGTCCCTTCAACTCTGGTGCAACAGGTAGTGCTGATCATAAATGGACCGAAAAAGGCAGCTTTGAAATAAAGTCTATAGCAAAAGATGAAAATGGTGTAATTGGTGTCTGGTCTGACCCGTTAACAGTCAAAATGCCTAGAGACAAATCAATCAATACCAACTATTTGCTTATAAAAATCCTAGAATTTCATCCACATCTATTCTCAATGATAAAAAATATGCTGGGGATTTAGTTTAAAAATTTTAAATTTTTTTCTTTTTTATTTTATATGATTTAGGAGATGCAACATATGAAGAATAACAAAATTAATAATTGGTTTGTTTTATTATCATTGATTGTAATCTTATTTTTTTCATCAACATCATCATTTGCAGAAAGTGAGATATTAAAACAAAAAAATGTTGAATCAATCAATAGTTATGTTTCATTTGTTGAGAAATCAACAGGTCTAAATAATCCTGAAAAAGAAGGCGGTGATACAGAACTTGAACTTGCTGATATCAACAATGATGGTAATTTGGATATAATATGTGTAGGCGATCATGGTTCACCATATGTAAATAGTGGTCAGCATGGAATTATGGTATGGTTAGGTGACGGAGATGACACATGGTCGGTTATTCAGGTTGGGGATTTCGGATATGGCGGTATTGAAGCAGGGGATTTAAATTTAGATGGATATCTTGATGTTGTATGGGGAGTACATCATGACTGGGGCGTTCCTGGTTTTGGTGATACTTTGATAGGTGCAGCTTTGGGAGATGGGACTGGTTCAAACTGGGTACCTTGGGCAACAGGACTTGGAACCGGTGGTGAAGATTGGGGGATGTTTGAAACTGATCTTGCTGATTTTGATTGCAATGGTCTTCTTGATATCATTTCTCAATCATTCGGCTGTTGTAATGGTTATCACCAATATGAGAACAATGGCGACGGATCATGGACTCATGCATGGTCTTTACCAGGAGGAAATACCAATAATAATTTAGAAACAGCTGATTTTAATTCTGATGGATATCCAGATTTTGCTGGTACTCGTGAAGGATCATATGTTTTTCTTGGAGATGGAACATTTGATTTTACAATAAGCCAAGATGGGCTTCCAAGTTCGGGTTGGAATGGTCTAGATACTGGTGACATGAACAACGATGGATGTGATGATCTAGTTATTGGTTATAGTTCAGCAGGTGTTCGCTGTTACATATATGATAAACAAAATGAAGATTGGGATTTAGCATCTGATGGACTTCCTTCCACTGGAGCATATTATCCACAATTTGGAGATGTTAATGGCGATGGTTTTCTTGATATAATTGCATATGATAGTCCTACAGGTTTTGTTTACCTTGGCAATGGAGATGGGGACTGGGTTTCAGATTCAACATTTTCAATGCAGCCAAATGGTGATATCTCTGCCTTTGTAGTTGATGGTGATTTTGACCATGATGGTCGTGAGGATGTTGTTATACAAGCAGAAGCAGGTAGTTGGCCTTCTTATCAAAATAAATTAAGGGCTTTTTCTCCATGGCTTGAGCCAACTGAGCTTACGGCTCTTGTGCAAATTCCTCATGGAGGGGAGACCTTCAGGAGTGGATCTATTCGTAACATTCGTTGGCTTTCTGCAGTTCCCTCATCTGAAGGAGAGTGTACTGTGGAGATTCAGATTTCTCTAAATGGAGAAGCTGGTCCTTGGGATACAATTGTTTCAGATATTCCAAACAATGGTTGTTACCAGTGGTTAGTTGACGTAGGCGGGTCTGATAACTGTCGAATTAAGATTATTGTTACTTCTTCATCATCAAGTGCTTCATCTATTTCAGAATCAGATTTTAAAATTATAGGTTTTAAAGTCGATGCAAATGGTCCATATCAGGGTTTAATAGGTGAAACAATTCAGTTTAAAGGAGATGCAGAAAATGGTTTACCACCATATGAGTATCATTGGGACTTTGGAGATGGAAATACTTCAGATGAGCAAAATCCAACTCATTCCTTTAACAGCGAGGGAAACTATACAGTTATCCTTTCTGTTACAGATAGCAATGATATAACTATTCAAGATTCAACCTGGGCTTTAATTTTAAATTATAACAATCCTCCAGGTACTCCAATAATCAAAGGTCCGACTTCTGGAAAACCAGGTATTGAATATGATTTTACCTTCAATTCAACTGATGATGAAGGTGATGAATTACAATATTTTATTGATTGGGGAGATGGTATCGAAGACGTAATTGGAGCTTTTCCACCAGGAACTGAAGCATCTGCATCACATACTTGGGCAAAAAAAGGAACTTATAATATTACAGCTGTTGCAAGAGATCAATTGGGTGCAAATAGCGATCCTGGATATCTTACCATCACTATGCCAAGATACAGAATTGTTAAAAATCCGGCAATATTACAATTTTTAGAAAAAATCATCGAAAAGTTCCCAATACTAACAAATATGTTTTTTCAATAATTTTTCTTAAAAAAAATTCAGCTAAATATTTTTAATTCATAAAATCAAATAAAATTAAAATGGCAATAGTAATTTTACAAAAGTTTTTAAAAAATATTTATAAATATATTTTAAAAAAGTGATAAACGAAAGGATTATAAAGTTAATTAACAATTGTTAATGACGAGGCAAAAAATTGAAAATCGTTGGGGTTATAAATGATTATAAAGAAGCATTAGAAATTGAAGATATAGTAAAAGTCTTTGTAATAAAACAAAGAATATCAAATTTGCTATCTTTAGAAAGAAATAACAATTATAAAAATGATAATTCAAATTTTATAGTTTTTAAAACAAATAATGCAAATTATTTTAGCGATTCTGACGAAAAAAATTTACACATTAAAAATAATGAAGACAATGTGCCTGTTTTTAACGTTAGAGGACTTATTTAAAATTATAAAAATGATTACATACTAACAAAAAATTGCTATAGAAAAGATTTTTAATGCAACAATCTTTATAAATATATAAGATGAAAAAAGCAATAATACTTTTACTAATTATTCTAGTAATTACTCCAAAAACAATTTTTGCTGAAGACATAAAAGAAAATATTACAGTAAAAGAGAGTTTAAATTACATAGATTCTAACCTAAGATTAGACAATGGAGCAGTTGTTATTTCTGATAATGATCCTTTTTTTGGAATAATAGGTTCATATATTGCATGTTGGTATGATTCAGATACTAATACTACAGGATTAATACCATTAATTGTTCAAAAAAATGAAAAACTTACAAGTCGCCAGGTAATATTTCTTGATCAATATCTAAAAAATAAAAAATTATTGGTCTTAGGCAATCATCTGAATTCAAAATATGATACAAATGAGATACTAGGCGATCCCCCTATAGTTGCTATTAATGTTGCAACACGTGCATTTACAAAAACTACAACTGTATTAATAGTTCCCTATAAAACAAACGATGCATATGAATTGAGTCTTATAGCAAGCCCCCTTGCAAGTTATTTAAATATTCCAGTTCTTATTTATGATGATAACGAACCTAATCTGATAAATGTCTGCAAAACTCTGAATACATCAAATGCAATTGTAATTGGAGATATTCAATTAAACCTTCCAAATATTACAATTACAAAGCTTAAGACTAAAGATGAAATACAAAACTTTGTAGTAAAAGCTGTAAAAGATAAATTCAATGAAATAAATTATATCACACTAACAAATCCATCTGATACTATTCCTTTTTATATAATTGATTCGAACGAAACAACCTTTATAGATAATATTAAAAACATAAGATTGACAATTCTTGGAAAAAATAGGGATATAATTGGAGCAGATAGCAAACAATATAATATAAGCATTCCAAATGGTATCAATAGAGTAAGAATCTATGGGGAGATAATTAGAAAAAATAGACCTCTAATTGATATAATCAATCCTATAAAACCTGTAATCTATATGAACCTCTATGACCCAGAGGGAAACACCGTTGCTTATTCAAACAGTTTTGCTTATGAAATCGGAGAAACATATATTGAGACAGTTACCTGTAATGCACCTGGTAACTATACGCTTGTAGTCAAATTATATAATGGTATAAAAGGCGGATTTTTTATACGAAGAGGTTTTTCCCGTGTAAATACCGATTTCAAAATATCTATTAAAATAACAGAACTTGAAAAACCACATATGCCTTTAATTCCTAAGCTTTCAATTGCTGCACCTTATTTAACAAGTGCACATGGGGGAATAATAGTTGCTGATTCTGATTTCGAACTAACAAGTGATGAGTATACAGTTGCTGCAAGTGGTTCTGGAACAGGCCCATGGTATAATAAAAAGCTTCATAATTTTACAAATGAAAAAGTAAATTATACAGTAGAGCAGTTAGAAAATACATTATCAATACTTAGTAATTATAATATGCTTAATAATTATCTTAATGGTCCTGCATGGCTTGCAATTCTTGGTGGAACAAACATGATACCAATGTATTATTACAGCCCAAGCCAGCAAGGAATACCTGAAAGTGGACTTCCATCTGACAATCCTTACTCACTTGATTTCAATCTCTCGACAGGACGGGTTATAGGTTGGGATATACAAGACGTATCATTAATGATATCCAGGACCCTTTTTTATAAAGATATTTGCGGTGAACCAAAAAGACCGAGAGACTGGCATAACCGCTTTAGTTTTATATTTGGTGAAGGCTTTGGTGAAACAGGAGGGATTTTTCATCAGGTACCTTATGCACTTGGAATTTTAAAATATGGTTTCAAACCAAGAGTCTTTGGTGATTTTAGAAATAGCCGACAAACAGGCATATTGTTCAAAACCTATACTGGTTCAAATTATATAGAATTAATCAGTCATGCAGACTGGTTTTGGTTTGCTCCATCACTTTATGGGCTTGATTCGCTTTCAAAAGCAATTGATGTTTCCCATGTAAAGAATTGGATTTTTACAAAACCAAGCATATTTATGTCATCTGCATGTTTAATGGGAAGAACAGATGGACTTCCACCTCAAATGAATATCGGACTTACTTTGCTTCATGCAGGGGTTAATTGTTTTGTTGGTGCAACTAGGGAGACTGGTTCTGAAGCAGGTTTAACAATATTTGAAGATCATATGATAAAGGACAATTATAGTGTTGGTGAAGCATTAAGAGGGGAGAAAAGAACTGATAAAGAACCTCCAAATTATTATGTGAGAACCCTTTATGGAGATCCTGCTTTTAATCCATATGAACCAAACAATGGATTCAGCAATCAGGGAAGACCGACATTGGTAGGAATATAAGAATTTAGCTTGATTTTCATTATGAATTTTGTACATGTTTTTAAATTTGGCTAAATTTACGATTTTTTGCTATAAAATTGAACAAAATTTTGTGTTTTTATCTTATAATTACTGAATTTGATGAATTAATAATATTTCAAAATTTTTTTGTTTATTATTTTGACATAAATTATAATAATTTTTTCATAAATATATCTGAAAACAGAAGGGAAAAAATGAAAAGAGAAAAATTACTAGTTTTTGGAACAATTACTACTATTTTATTATTAACAAATCCAATAGTAAATAGTATTACATTAAAAACAGATAGAAATTTAAAAGATATTGAAGATAATAAAATAGATAAAGATGTTGAAATAGATTTACAAATAAATAACAATGATAGTAATTTTGTAGAATATGTCTTAGGTGAAATTATTGTTTGTTTTAATAAAAAACTAGATGATAATGATCCGATAAATGTAAGCAGAATTGATAGTTTTTTAGGACACAATATAAATAAAAAAATTGAAGAGCTAAATATCGCACTTATTGAAGTTGATAGAGATGGTGAAAAACTCTTTATCGAAAATATTAGTAAGTCTCCTTTTGTAAATTATACAGAATTGAACTATGTTGTTCGTGCATTTCATACGCCAAATGATCCTAAATGGAACGAACAATGGGGTCCAAAAAGGATACATTGTGAGGATGCTTGGAACACAGTTCAAGGTAGTAATATTATAAAAATTGCTATTGTTGATACTGGTATAGACTATAACCATGAGGACCTAATTGATAATTATATATCTGGCGGTTATGATTTTGTTAATCAAGATAATGATCCCATGGATGACGAAGGCCATGGATCACACTGTTCTGGAATTGCAGCTGCAAAAATTGATAATAATAAAGGAATTGCTGGGATATCTCAAGTAGGTATTTTAGCTGAGAAGGTGTTGGATAGCAGTGGCTATGGAAGCTCTTTTGACGTTGCAGCAGGTATTACCCATGCTAAAGACAATAATGTGGATATCATTAGTATGAGTCTTGGAAGTAGTTATCCATCTTCAACTGTTGAAACTGCATGTAATAATGCTTATAATGCTGGAGTGTTACTTATTGCTGCTTCAGGAAATGATTACTCTTCCCAGATATGTTACCCTGCAGCCTATGAATCTGTAATTGCAGTTGGTGCAATAAATAATCAAGATAAAAGATGCGGTTTCAGCAACTATGGTGAAAATCTCGAACTTATGGCACCAGGTGAAGACATCATATCTATTAGAAGAGATGGTGGATATATAAAGAAAGATGGGACAAGTATGGCTTGTCCACATGTAAGTGGTGTTGCTTCACTAGTTAAATCTATAAATTACGATATGAGTAACGAGGAAATAAGACAGATTTTAAGAGATACCTCAGAGGATTTAGGTTCCCCAGGAAAGGATATATATTATGGTTATGGGCTTGTTAATGCAAGAGCAGCATGTGGAAGTTCTGGATATTTTGAAGAAATTAAATGTGGTACTAAAACTTCAAAAAGATCTGGTGATATTTACAACTACAATAGCTGTCAAGTATCTATGGGTGAACATATATTTGGTGGTGATGCAACAGCATGGTATGAATTTGATATTGGTGATGTGAAAGTTGCTGAAGGTATGGAAATTGGCATTGAATTTGCTGATTGGGGGTGGATAGGTGATGGTCCGAATTTCTATGTTTATAATTGGGATGATAAAAAATATAATTGTCTAGGAAAAGATATTGGAGACAATGATGATTTTAAATGGATTTGGATAAAAACATCCAATTCATATAAATACATAAGTAATGAGGGAATAGTAGAAGTTAAGGTCTGGGCTGAGGATGATGATTGGACAATTTTATATCACGTTGGTGTAAAAGGACAATTAATCAAACCAGATTTGGAATGCTCTGATAGCCTGGATTTTGATTATGTTGAACCTGGAGGATCTGTCTTAAAAAATATTACTGTTGAAAATATCGGCAATATCGGTACAGAACTTGATTGGAAGATTTATAGCTGGCCAGATTGGGGAATCTGGACATTCACACCATCAAGTGGAAATGACCTGAAGCCAGAGGACGGTGCAATAACAGTCAGTGTATCACTTATAGCACCTGTTACACAAGATCATTTCACAGGACAAATAAAAGTAGTAAATGAAAATGATGAATTTGACTATGAAACAATAGATGTATCTATATCAACACGAAAAAGTAAAGAATTTTCAAATATATTGATAATTATTTTACAAAAAAGTTTTGATTTTTTTTCACAGATTAATCATCATTTTTCATATTTTTTAAAAAATATGTAAACTAAAAAAATAAGTTAATAAAAGAAGGGAAATGAAATGAAAAGAAAAAAATTATTGGGTATTGGGGCTGTTATTCTAATTATCTCAATTGCATTTGTACCTGTAATTAATGGTTCGCAGCATAAAACTATGAGAAATAATGTTTTTAAAAAAGAATTTAGTAATGAACAGATTGGAAAATACGATCTGTCTGTAAATGTAGAAAGCTGTGAGTATAAAGATCTTAGGAATTCTAACGATGCAGTCTATGAAATAAAGTATACAATAACAAACGTCGGAATTACACCATTTGAAGTAGAAGAAATAGTATGCGAAATGAAAAATAATGATTATAATTTTGGCAATTGGACGATTAAAGTTGAGTCATTACTACCTGGAGAAACAACACAAATTAAAACAAAAGAAATAATTCTTTTCAGCAGTTCAAACGAAACAGAAGACAAAGAGCATTATTTAGCAGGAGAAACATTTTCTTTAGAAATAGACAGTGGTGATTATAATTGTGAAAATGATATTTCAACAAGCTTTGGTAACTTTGGGTGGGAAGGATCTGATTATTTACCAACATATACCCAAATAAATAGTATAATGAAAAATATTGAAAACATGAGCAGCGAAGAGCTCGGCGGGCTATTTACTGCATTTAAACAAAGGCTAGGATGGGTTTATGATGCAAGTCTATATGCAATAGATATTATTGATACTGGTTTTAAATTACTTTATGAAGCACTATTGGTAGGCGTTGTGATTACTACAGAACTTTATATTATCATTGATTGGATAAAAGAAATATACATATTTCTACAAGCACCAAACCCATATTCCCTAAGTCAAATACTAAAAGATACTGCAGAAGCAGTTGCGGCACTTATAGCAATATGGACAGTTATTGCAATGCATCAGGGAGTAGAACCTCTTTTACTTGCATGGGAAGAATTTTCTACAGTTACTAATAGTACAATTAAATGGGTTAGAGAAAAACATTGGAATAATCCAATTACTTTAGTTCATGGAGATGTATCTGGAGAAAAAATAGGACAGAAAAAGGTTCATGTAAAATGTAGAGATCAAGAAAATGATTTTAGAAATTATTTTAAATTTAATAATTTAGATCCAACTTGGGATGGAAAAAAAGCATGGCAAAAACATGATTGTATAATTTATGTAAGCGCAGAGGGTTATAAAGAAAAACATAGCATACCGATACTTTCATGGGCTTTTTCAGAAGGAGTTATCTATTATCATATGGATCTTGATAGAAAAGATAAATCTAATGATTTATATCTGTTATCTATTCTAAGAAATGGTTTTTTTAAAGAAATTTTTCAAAGATGGTTTGGTTTTATAAAACCGTCATATTATATTTGATTTTTAAAAAGGAAAGATGATTGTATTTAGGGGGGATATTATTTCAAAAAGAAAATTGAAAATCATTTTTTATTTCTTTATAATAATTTTGATATTTGTATCAGATGCAGTTAATTTACAGGCTTTTTGTATTAACAAAGATAAAGTGGTTTTTTATGAAAATAAGATTCATTCTAAATTATCAAATAATAACCAAAAAATAATATATGTTGATGATACTGGTGGAGCAGACTATACAAAAATACAGCAGGCGATTGATAATTCAAGCAAGGGGGATACAATCTTTGTTTTTAATGGAACGTATTATGAGAGATTGATTATAAACAAAACAATTAATTTGATTGGTCAAGATAAAAACATAACAATAATTGATGGCCGGGGGGATGGAGAGATTGTAAAAATTACCTCACCAATGGTTTTTATTACAAATTTTACCATTCAAAATAGTTCAACAGACAATTATTTGATAGATGCAGGAATATATGTTTTATCTGAAAATAATTCCATTGTTAACAATAATATCAATGATATAATTGATACTGGTATTTTTATTGCAAATTCATCTTATAACAATATTAAAAATAACTTTATTCAAAGATGTGGATCAGGTATAGATATTTGGTCCCGTTATAAATATGGTAAAATTGCAGTTAAAAATAAAATTGAAAATAACAAGATTACAGATACCAGATATGGAATATGGGTTCAAGAATCTAATAAAAATAATATATCTAATAACTATATTTGTGAAACATTATGGGATGGAATACAATTAATCGGTGCAAGAAACAATATCATATGCCATAACAAAATAAGTAAGAGTAAGTATAGGAGTGGGATATATCTTTCACGAGCTCATAACAATATTTTATATTACAATAATATAACAAAAAATAGAGCAGATGGTATAACTTTAGAAGGTTCCAGTTTTAACATAATTTATAAAAATAATATCGAAAAAAATCAGAATGGCTTATTTATATATCTATTAAGTTTAATAAATATCATTTCGTGTAATAATTTTATAAAAAACAAAAATCGGAATGCGTTTTTTAGGAACTCTTTTTTTAATCGCTGGAGAAATAATTATTGGGACGACGGGATTTTATTAAAATCAAAAATTTTTGAAAGATTCCCAAAACTAATTACTGGTAGATTTCGACTTATAAGACCGCGAATTAATTTTGATTTTTATCCTGTTAAAATACCATATGAAATTTAATTAAACAATAAAAAGAAAGGAGAAATGAAATTATGAAAAAAAGAGCAATAATTGTAATATTTATTTTTTTAATTGTTATTGAATTTACTTTTGCCCAAGCTTTAGATATAAATTCAAATGAGAGGTTAGATAAAAAAAATAGCAATTTCCTAAAAATAAAAAGAACAAATATTTCCCCTAAGGACATCTCCACCAACTTTAAAAATATAAAAAATAAAATTAAATCAAAAAAAATTCTTGATACAAATTCTTACAATTATAATTATAATCAAAGTCATCCTGCTTTAGATATTAACCATAATGGTAAGATATTAGCAGCATATGAAGATACAAGAATTAATGATATAGCCTGGACCTATTTATCTGAAGAAGGAACATATATTGATGGAATATTTTTTAGTTTGCAAGGAAAGATAAAATATCCAGCAGTTGATTATTGGGGAGATGATAAAAGGTTTTTTGGAACCGCAATTCCTTCATTAGACTTCTACAATGGAGGTGTTTTGCCAATATTTGAGTGCTCAGATGTTACAGATGTTTCTACATATAATTTAGAATGTATTGATTGGAGACCATATGGTTTTTCTCAAATAAAAGATGTTGATATTGCATGTGATAATTCCCAAAAAGAATGGGAGTTTGGTACATTATCACTTATTTTAAATAAAGACCCTGAGATGTATAAAGGTCCATCTGTATGCTATATGGACCCAAATAATTCTGATGAGATACATATTAACTGGTATGAAGAGTATGATAATTGTCATCATACAATGTGTGATATTGACAAAGTAAATCATATTGCATATTCAGTTTATGATTGTTTGATAAATAATGAAGGAAATTACAAGCTATTACTTCGATACGATGATTTTGATAACTGGATTTCTGGTGAACACGATATCATTGAAATTTCTATCAACGGTGTTGATTTGAAATATCCTACAATTGCTGTTAATAATAACAATATTGTAATTTTAGCAGTAGCTGTTGATGAAAATATAAAAGATGTTATTTGTATATACTCTTTCCAAGGTATAAATGGAGAGTTTCATACTACTTTTGTTGCTAATTCAACTTCATGTGAAAACTTTCCCCAAGTTTCACATATTTCCAAAGACAAATTTATGTGCACCTTTATAAAAAATAAAAATTACTATATCTCAATATCAAACGACGGTGGAAAAACATGGAAACCATGTCGACAGGTTAACGAAAAAAATGGAACTGTTTTAGATGGATATAAAAAAACAGATCTCTGTGAAAAAGCTAATTATACCCTTTGGGAGGGTAAAAATGGAGATAATATTGAATTGTTTTTTGCTAATAGTCTTAAACCAGTAAAAGTGCCAAGTAAACCATATGGTCCTGATAGATATGGATGTACATCGACTTGTATTTGCTGCGAGCAGTATACCGGTTATTATGGAGGAGATTATTCAACAATTGGAACAGACCCTCATGCCTTTAAATTAAAATATAAATTTCATTGGGGGAATGGTCAGGGATATAGTGATTGGACAAAATATTATGAACCTGGAGTTGAATGCGATCCCCTATGGGTGTGCTATTATTTCGGAGGCCCAGGAACCGAAACAATTCAAATTAGTGTAAAAGCCATGGATGAAAATGGGTACGAGAGCCTATGGTCAGAGCCTCTAAAAGTTGTTCTTGTTTGGGCAGGAGGTTTTCGAAAAATGACACAACCTACTGTAAAATATTTGTATAAAGGAATTGATTTTATTCAATTTATAATTGATTACTACTACATCCTGAGTAAATATTATTGATTTCGAATTATTGAGTTCAAAAAAATACGAATTTATTTTTTCTTAATCATATTCTCTGCGATATCACCAGCAATTGGTACTTTGAATTTATCACCTGTAAATGCCTTAAGCATTAATATCAACCATAGAATTATTGTAATGACCCATAACAACCAGCTAATCCAATATAAAAATCCCAATGAAAAGTATACAAAACCAAAGAAACCGCCGAGAATCATACTTAGTATTGTTAGAGGTAAAAATACTATTATTGACTGCATTGCATGAAATTTTACAAATTCATTTTCATCCTCTAAAATATAAAAAACAATTCCTGTTATCCAAGCTAGTAGATAACATAACGCTCCTTCTATATTTTGATCTAATCCTAGTTTAGTTTTGACCATATAGTCTATCTCTCCTTTTTTTAATAGAATACATTACTTACTTTTAGATGTTTTTATTTTGGTAACAAAAACAATTGTGTCTCAGTTTTTAAAATTTTTAGTTTTTCATCAATAAATTTTATAGGTTTTGGTTTCTTTAAAATATATATTTTATATGATTTAGAGTCCATGATTTGTATTTCATCTTCAGTTTGGCTTATTAGTATCATTTCTTGAATAAGTTCCTCTCCACCAATAATACTTGCTTTTTGAATTGTTTTTAAATCAACTACTGCCTCTTCCCAACTATCCAGTTTTATCATTTTTATCTTATTTCCATGTATAGATACAACATAGAAAAAAGAGTTATTTTGCTTAATAAAGTCACCTTTTCTAAAAGAAGGAATTCTTATAAGATAAGTCATTTTGTAAATTTGTTTACTATCTTTCATACCTACATTTTTAGAAGATTGCTTAATTTCACCTCCAAAAAGTTCTTGTAATTTTTTTGCAACAATTAAACTTGGTCCTCTTTCACTTATATAAAAATCAAGACCTCCGTGTTCCTCAACTAACTCTGTAATAAATAATCCTCGGTTACCTTTTAATTGTAAATCTGTTATAATATTTTCAACGATTATTTTTATATCGCCGATTTCTTTTTTTGATAATCCTTTTTTATCTGCCCTGATTTGAACAATTGCTTCATGATATCCACCAAATCGTCTAGAACATACATCACATACTGTTCTTTTTAGTCGAACTAAAACCTCATGCTTTTCAGTAATCTCGACATCCCCTACAAGACCTGATATATAAACATCACAGGACATCCCATCTTTCATTTCTTTACATTCAGTATTTATATCAATTTTATTTAGTTCTTTACTTATTTTGAAATTACTTTTAATTATTCTTTGTAAAACATCTCCAAATAATTCAGATGTCCAATTGCTTTTATACTTAAATGAGCCGCAATGAGTACAGATAGGTAAATCAATTATTTTTGGCCCCTGAGTAAATATATGCTTCTTGAGATAACAACTAATGCATACGCCTTCCTTATATATTGGATCTTCTTTTCCACATTCTACACAGAACATTTATTTACTCCAGTATTTCGTAAATTAAGTTAGAATAGATTTGTATATTATAATTTTGGGTTTTTTAATATGAATGCCTGATTTGTTCTATAAAATTTATAAATTATGGTTTGAATAATTTTAATACTTACAAGTTCTCAGCACCTTTTTAAAAAAAACGGTGATATGAACTAAACTTTTATTTTTTTATAGCTTTTATTCCATCTTCAAATGCTTTCTTGTTTATACCTCTAAATTTAGCAGGAACATTTTCAAGAATTGTTTCTAATAGTATTTCAGATTTAAAGGGTAAAATATCAGCTGCTGCAAGTGCCCCAAGCATAACAATATTTTTTGTAATAATCGCACCTGCATTTTTAGCAATTTTTACTGCATCAATTTTGTATAATTTACCATAACTATTTAACTCTTTGAAAACCTTTTCAATATCTGGATATTGTTCCATTCCAACAGACACGGTAAATGGTATAACCGGGTTGATATCTGTAATAATTTTTGTAGATTTGTTTGAATACTGTATGTATCGTAATGCCTCGATAGGTTCTGTACTAATGATTACATCTGCTGTTCCATTTGCAACAAGAGGTCCTGAAACATTGCCCATTCTTACAGAACAATTGACAGACCCTCCACGTTGCGCCATACCATGAACCTCAGAAACATAAACGTTTACATTTGCTTTCAATGCAGCTTTTCCAAGAATATTTGCTGCTGTTATTACACCCTGTCCTCCAACGCCTGTCAAAATGATATTTGTTTTATCCTTCATTTTTTAGCCTCCTTTGGATATATTGCTTCAAATGGACAAATAGTAGCACAATTACCGCAACCATTGCACTGCTGAACATCTATATAGATAGAATCATTAGAATAATAAAAAGAAGGACAACCAAAGCGGGCAATGCAGATTTTGCATTTTTTACATTTTTCTTGATCTATTTCGTAGACAAAGATTTTTTCGCCTCTCTTTCTTTTATCTCGGTTTTCTAAAAGTATACAAGGAGATTTACTGACAACAACTGAAGTACCTTTAAAAGCAAGAGCTCGTTTAAATGCTTCAGTTGTTTTTTCAAAATTATTTGGGTCTGTGATTTCAATATGTTCGACACCACATCCCTTGACTACATCTTCAACTAAAATTCGTTTTGCAGGTCTACCCATACCATCAAAATCTGTTCCAGGATGTGGTTGATGACCTGTCATTGCTGTAGTTCTATTATCAAGAATTGTAATAACAACATCATGATTGTGATGAACAGCATCAATAATTGGAGGAATACCTGCATGGAAAAATGTAGAATCACCCATAAAAGAAATTATTTTTTGATCTGTGGCAACTGCTAAACCGCATGCCGTTCCTGCATTAGAACCCATACAGAGTAGTAAATCAGCCACTTCAAGAGGTTTACTCTTTCCAAGGGTATAACATCCGATATCCGTAGGATAAATTACACCTTTTGGTTGAGCCTTTTTTGCTGCAAAATATGTTGCTCTATGTGGACATCCAGGGCATAGTGCAGGTGGACGACTCGGTAGTTTAATTTTTGATTCGCTTGGTTTAATAATAGGATTTTTTACATTAAAAATTTTAGTAAAGGCATCTGCCACTATATCAATGTTGTATTCATAAAGTCGAGAGAAATGACCTGTTGATTTTCCAAAAATTTTAACATCTGATGATAAATCATAAGCCATTACTTTAAATTGGTTTTCAAGAATTGGTTCAAGTTCTTCAACAATCACAAGATTTTTACATGACTTAATAAAATTCTTACACATTTTTGAAGGAAGAGGATGCGTCATACCAAGTTTTAAGATTCTAACATCAAGCTTCATATCATCCACAAGTTCCCTTACATAATTGTAGGAAACTCCGGAAGTTACAATTCCCCAATTACTAGGTTTACCGATTTTAGTTATTTTATTAAACTGTGATTTTTCAGATATTTTTTCAGCTTTCTCTAGCTTTTTTAAAAGAATTGGATGTTGACGTCTAGCAATTGTAGGAATGGTAACAAGCATTTCATCTTTTTCAAAATGACCTTTCCCTCTTGGTTTTTGCACCTTTTCAAATGTAATCGAGCCTCTAATATGATTTAGCCGTGTAGTGGTTCTCAAAAGTATAGGTAACCTAACTTCTTCGGATATATCAAAACCTATTCTTGTCATTTCTTTTGCTTCTTGCGGGGTAGAAGGCTCTAACATCGGTGCGCCTCCAAAAAGTGCAAAATATCGATTGTCCTGTTCATTTTGTGAAGAATGGCAACTTGGATCATCTGCAGATACTATAATATGACCACCTTTACTACCCACATATAGATAAGTCATGAATGCGTCACTTGCAACATTTAATCCCACATGTTTCATACATGTAAGCGAGCGCAGACCAGTAATAGAAGCTGCAGCTGCAATTTCAAGAGCTACTTTTTCATTAGTTGAATATTCAAAAAAGAATCCTGGATCTTTATTTTTTTTAGTAAATGATCTAGCGATAAAAGAAAAAGTATCAGCAATTTCTGAAGATGGAGTTCCAGGATATGTGGTAGCAACATCGATACCTGCTTCAAGTGCACCTCTAGTGATAGCTTCATTTCCTAATAACAAAATTTTCTTACCAGGTTTGTCTTCTAATATTTCCATTATATGTCAAACCTCCCATTGATAAATAGAGAAAATCAGGTCGGTCGTAAAACTGGTAAAAGAGGAAAGAATATAAATCTAACTGATTTAAATATTAAATTCTTGGTTTTTTTTGAATAAATATAATAGTCTTATTACTAAAAAATAATTAAAATAGCAAATTTTTCAATCAAAAAAATAGTGAAATTTACTCGTCGAAAGATTTATAAATAGGAGTAGTGTTTTTAAGCGAGCTAAAAACTAAGTTACCACAGGGAGGAAAACTTATGGCAGAAAAAGAAGTAAATCCTGATGAAAACACAATATATGTTGGAAACAAACCCCCAATGAGCTATGTTCTAGCAGTAGTAACACAGTTCAATGGAGGAAGCGAAGAAGTAATAATAAAAGCTAGAGGCAGAGCAATAAGTCGTGCAGTTGATACTGCAGAGATAACTAGAAACAGATTTGTACAAAATGCAAAAGTCAAAGAAATAAAAATTGGAACAGAAAGTATAACAAACGAAGAGGGTAGAAGCTCAAACGTATCCTCAATAGAAATATCTTTGAGCACAAAGAAATAAAAAAATATCGTAAAACATCAAAGAATATACAATTGCTATATAATGCCTTTACTCTACATTAGTTGTATAGTAATTTATGTTCTTTTTTATTTTTATTTGCATTCAATGATATTCATAATAATATTTTTTATCTATTAATTAAATTAAAAATGGGAAAGGATTTAAATCACATAGTGTATTCACTTTGCCGGTTGAAAGGGATGGTTAATTATATCATTATAACTGGCGGGGTAATTTCTGGTTTAGGAAAGGGAATAACTACCGCATCTATTGGGAAGATTTTACAACTTCATGGTTATAAAGTTACAGCGATGAAGATAGATCCTTACATGAATTGCGACGCTGGAACACTCAGACCTACTGAACATGGCGAGGTTTGGGTCACTGAAGATGGTGGAGAAATAGATCAGGACCTTGGACATTATGAACGTTTTTTAGACATTAACATTCCAAAATATCATAATATTACAACCGGTCAAGTTTATGGTGCAGTTATTGACAAAGAAAGAAAAGGCAAATACCTTGGTAAGACCGTTCAGCCAATACCACATGTGACAAATGAAATAAAAGAAAGAATCAAAAGACCTGCAAATGAAGGTAACTGGGATTTCGTTCTTGTTGAGATAGGTGGAACCGTTGGCGACTATGAAAACGTATTATTTTTAGAAGCAGTGCGTCAGATGAAACTTGAGGGAGACAGCGTTTTATATGTTCATGTTACCTATGTTCCTGTACTTGATACATTAGGTGAAGCAAAAACAAAACCTACACAACATTCTGTAAAGCTCCTAAGAGAAATCGGTATTCAACCTGATTTTATTATTACTAGATCAGAAGAACCTCTAGATGATGTCCGCCGTGAAAAAATTGCTATGTTTTGTAATGTTCATCAAGAAGAAGTAATCTCTGATTCAAATATCGATAATGTTTATGCAGTAACCTTACTTTTTGAAAAACAAGAGCTTTGTAAAAAGGTCCTGCGTAAATTAAATCTTAGAAAAGACCATAATGATTTAGAGAGATGGGAGAAATTTATTAAAAAAATTAGAACTCTTAAAAATTCTGTAAAGATTGGGATTGTTGGAAAATATTTTGATATCGGAACGTCTCAACTTTCTGATTCCTATATATCTGTAATCGAAGCAGTAAAACATGCAGCGTGGAATAATAATCTTAAGCCAGATATTAGATGGATCGATTCAAAGGTTTTTGAGAAAAATCCAAATAAATTATCAACAATTGAAAAACTAAATGGGATAATTGTCCCTGGTGGTTTTGGGCTTTCAGGTATAAAAGGTAAAATTGAAACTATTCGTTATGCCCGAGAGCATAAAATACCATATCTAGGTCTGTGTCTTGGCATGCAACTAGCAGTTGTTGAATATGCTCAAAATGTATGCAATATAAAGGATGCCCATTCCACAGAAGTAAATAAAAAAATTACACATCCTGTGATAGATTTTATACCTGACCAAGTAAAAATTGTCCAAGAATCAAGATATGGTGCAACAATGCGGTTGGGTGCTTATCCAGCTATTCTTAAAAAAGGGACAATTGTTCATAAGTTATATGGAGAAAATAAGGTATATGAAAGACATAGACACAGATATGAAGTAAATCCCGAATATGTTGAAAGATTAGAAGAATGTGGCCTTGTCTTTTCAGGTCATTCACCTAATGGGGTTCTTATGGAATTTATGGAACTGCCAAACCACCCATATTTTGTTGCAACTCAAGCCCATCCTGAGTTCAAATCACGACCTATGAAACCGTCTCCATTATTTGATGGATTAATTAAAGCTGCAAAAAAAAGAAAATGATTTTTAAATATTATTCAATAATTTGATTATTGTAAATACAATAAGAATATATCATATCAACGGTTTTATTATTTCAATTTTTTTTAAGATATTCATCAATTGCCCTGGCAGCCTTTTTTCCTGCACCCATTGCAAGAATTACTGTAGCTGCGCCCGTTGCAATATCTCCCCCTGCAAAGATTCCAGGGATATTTGTTCGACCTTCATCATCAGTTTCAATATTGCCCCATTTACCAATTTTTAGACCTTTAACAGTCTTTGGAATTAATGGATTTGGACTTTGTCCAATTGCCACTAGTGCGGTATCAATTTTTATCTTAAAATTTGATCCTTCGATTGGAACTGGTCTTCTTCTGCCAGAGGCATCAGGCTCACCAAGTTTCATTTTAAGACACTCAACTTCTTTTAAAATTCCTTTTTCATCACCGATGAATTTGACAGGGTTTGTAAGTAACTTAAAAATTACCCCCTCTTCCTCAGCGTGATGGATCTCTTCGATACGTGCTGGCATTTCTTTTTCTGATCTTCGGTAAATAATGTAAGATTTTTCTGCACCAAGCCTTAAAGAGGTCCTTGCACAATCCATTGCAACATTACCTGCACCAAAAGTTGCTACTACTTTTCCAATTTTTACAGGCGTATCATATTTTGGAAAATCATATGCTTTCATCATATTAACTCGAGTTAGAAATTCATTTGCAGAATACACTCCATCCAGATTTTCACCAGGAATTCTTAACCAATTAGGAAGACCTGCGCCAGTTCCGATAAAAACTGCATCATGCTCCTGCATTAGTTCCTCAACTGTAATTGTTTTACCCACTATAATATCATAATTTATATCAACACCTAGTTTTGAGATATAATCAACTTCTGCTTTTACAATTTCTTTTGGTAGACGAAACTCCGGTATTCCATACATTAAAACTCCACCGGGGTCATGAAGTGCTTCAAAAACAGTAACTTTATGTCCCATTTTTGCTAGATCCCCTGCACATGTAAGACCAGCAGGACCTGCACCTACAACTGCAACTTTTTTACCTGTTGATTTAGCAATTTTAGGTATTTTTACTCCTTTTTTACGCTCATAGTCTGCCAAAAAACGTTCAAGACGACCAATAGCAACAGATTCACCAATTTTTAAAAGTGTACATTTCCCTTCACATTGATTTTCATAGGGACAAACACGCCCGCAAACAGCAGGAAGGCTTGTTTTTGATTTTAAAACCTCAACTGCTTTATCGATATTTCCCTCTGCAATTTGTTTAATAAAATCAGGAATATCAATTTCAACTGGACATCCCTCAACACAAGGCCTATTTTTACATTGTAAGCAGCGTTTTGCCTCTTCTATTGCAGTCTTTTCCTCATAACCATATGGAACTTCATTAAAATTTTTAATACGGTCCTTTGGTTTTTGTTCAGGCATTGAATGTTTAGTTTTTTTTACTGCCATATTTATACACCTGCAAGTTTACAAGATTTTTCTTCTTCACAGATAAATCTACGATTACGAAGCATTAGATTGTCAAAATCAACCAAATGGCCATCAAACTCAGGGCCATCAACACAGGCAAATTTTGTTTCCCCGCCAACTGAAACCCTACAGCCACCGCACATACCGGTTCCGTCAACCATAATTGGATTAAGACTGACAATAGTTTTTATATCATATTTTTTAGTAAGATTTGCAACAACCTTCATCATAATTACTGGACCTATAGCCCAAACAATATTGATTTTTTTACCATTATCTATTAGTTTTTGTAAAACGTCACTGACAAAACCTTTCTTTCCTTTCGAACCATCATCGGTACATATATGTAATTCATCACTAAATTCCTCAATTTCATCTTCAAGCATTAAGAGTTTTTCATTTCTTGCACCAAGAATTGAAATAATATAGTTTCCTGCCTGTTTTAATTCTCTAACAATAGGATATAAAGGTGCTATACCTACGCCGCCACCAATACATACAACAGTTCCATATTTTTCAATCTCAGATGGTTGACCTAGTGGACCTGCAAAATTTAAAAGCTTATCACCTTTGTTAAGAGTTCCCAGTTGTTTAGTAGTTTTTCCCACCTCCATGAAAATAACTGTAACTGATCCCTCTTTTCTATCATAATCAGCAATTGTTAAAGGTATTCTTTCACCTTTTTCATCAATTCTAAGAATAATAAATTGACCTGCTACTGCTTTTTTTGCAACAAGAGGCGCTTTAATCTTCATTAGTTTGACTGTCTCAGACATTACTTTTTTTTCTAGTATTTCATACATTTGCTCACTTCTTTAGGATATTATGGTGAATACCTGTAATAAAGTGCTTTTTTAAAACTTTCTCCTAAAAATAAAATTGATTGTTAATTATTCCTTCAGAATTAAGCCACGACCATTTTTACCATCTAGTTTAACATTTAATGCTTTTGATAATTTAATGTGTTTTACAAAATTCAATTTTTTTTCAAATTTTTGATTATTGATCCAATCCCAGTCAATATTTCCTTCACTTTTCTTTAAAGTTATATTTATATATCCTATACCGCGTGAGATTATATTTTGAAAGAAATGAGTACCTTGAGTCGGTTTAATATTAAAATCTTCTAAGGCTGTTTCTACCATTACTTTAACATTAGATATTTCAGCCCATTGAACAGGTATCCCAAGCCATCTATCTTGTGTGCCCCATCTCCCAGGTCCAATTAAAAGATAAGGTCTATCTTTCAAGGTTTTATTTATCTCTCCAACTTCTTTTGCAATTTCAATAGTCTTTGCCGAATCAAATTTTTCGGGTATTACATATAAGATATCTTGTATTGTATTAATTATCCCGTTTCCAAGTGCATTATTTGAATAAATCAAAATATCTTCTTTTTTTATTTCATTTTCATCCCAAGCAATAAGGGATTTTTCTTTAGAAATAACTAAAGGTCTTATTTGAATAATTGAAAAAAGAGGTTTTTCTTTATTTTCAGGATCAATATTTACTGCAAATTCAATCTCAACTGGGCTTCCCATACTATTTAATCCAGCTTCAAGAATATCTTTTAGGATTTTTACAAGAGGAAAAACATCATATTTTAATATTCCTGCAAATGTAATGAGATGAGGACCTTCTTTTACAAAAGTATCTCTAATCATCTCATCGTTTTTATCATATGTACTGGCAATGTGAGCGAGCGTATTGTCTTGTGCTATTTCTGAGATATATACCTTTTTTATGGTACCATACTCTTTTTCAGATAAATTAATATTTTTTTCTAATGTATTTAGAACATATGCTTCTGTTTGGGTATTTTGAAGTATAAGAGCAGGTGATGAAAAATCAGGGATAATCTCAGGATGAAATGGCGAAAAACGCATTACTTTTTCTCCACCAACTACAGAGTAACCTAAACCTACAGCTATACTTACAATTCCCTCTTCTCTTTTTTGATAAGATACTGGATAATAATTAAATGATTGTGCAACACCTGAGAAAGTTGGATAGAATTTTCCATTATGATCAGTTCCAACTAGTTCTTGTATAATTACAGCCATTTTTTCTTCTTCAGTTTTAGCAGATGTTGATTCAATATAGGCTTTAGCATCTTTAAAAAATATTGATGAATAAACAAGTTTTATAGCTTGGCAAAGCTGTTCGAGTCGCTTTTCAATAAGTTCATGGTTATTTGGAATCATATATGTAGAGTACAAACCTGCAAAAGGGTAATTTTGAGAATCTTCCAAAAGACTTGAGGATCTAACTGCTAATGGTTTTGTAAAATTTTTTAAAATTAATTTTAACTTTTGCTTTAAATCATCCTGTATTTTTGCATTTAGAAACAATTTTGCTATTTCTGCATCAGAAGCGTTTTCTTTTTTACTTAATTTACTGTATAATTTGTTTTTTATCATGAATTTATCAAATTCATCAGTACCAATCGCAACGGTGCTTGGAACAGAAATTTTTACATCTTTGTATTTATCTTGTATATTATAACGTGACAAAAGTGTTCTGATAAAAGCTATTCCTCTACCTTTACCCCCTAATGAATCCCCACCAATCTTTGTATAAGTTGAATCAAATTCAAAATTCTGTTGCTTAAAATCTGTCATTACCCCTAGCTGTCTATCACGACGACTTTCATTAAATACCTTGATTAGATACTTTCTCATCTCATCAAGAGTTTTAAAATCAGATACTTTTTGAGGTCTTAATTTCATTGCCAGCTTAAATTCACATCTCGCCATGAGCCATTTTGAAAAATCGTTTCTGTTTGCATGAAATCTTATTGACTCAAGTGGTATTTTTTGGAGGCTTTCTTCAAAATCTTTAAGGTTTGACGCATTGGCTATTTCAATTGTTTGTTTATGATAATATTTATTAGTTTTATTTTTTTTATTTTGTTTTTTTGGTACAAGAAAAGTAAAATCTCCAAAACCAAAATGCTTAAGAAGGAAATGTTCGAAATCTTGCATTAATGTAGGTGAATTTTTATGAATGAAAAATGCCCCGATTTCCTCTGATTTTTTACGATTTTTTTCGTTAGAAGATTGAAGCATTGTCGGAATAAAGGGATTATCATCTCTTATGTATTTTATAAAATCATGTCCTGCAGTTGGATTGAGCTTCCCTTCCTTAAAAAATTTTACATCAGAAATTACGCCTAAAATATTCTTCTTATATTTTTTATATAAATTAATTCCCTCTTCATATTTATTTGTTAAAAGAATCTTTGGACGCGCTCTTCTACGTAAAAGTCTTTGCATCTCATTTAAGTCCTCAGATATAGACCTTTGAGTTTGTTGGACAAGTTCACTATAAATAACTGGTAAAAGAGTTGAGTAGTCACGAATTGAGTCCTCTATTAAGATGATTACTTGAACATTACCATTTATTGTATCATATTTAACGTTGATTTCATCCTCAACATATTTTACAATTGCCATAAAAAGACTCGTGTCACCAAACCAGTAAAATGCTTTATCTATTCCTTCGTTATCCACGTGATCTTGGCAATAATGTAAATCAGCTGCATCTGTAGCAAGAAGAATTACCGGAAGATCTTGACATTGGCTCTTAATTTTTTTTCCAAATTCAAAAGGATCTATCCCAATATTTTTAGACATTGTTATAACAAGATCATATTTTTGTGTTTTAACCTTAGAAAGAGCCTCCTTACCGGATCTTACGTGCGTTACTCGCGGTGGAGAACTTAAAAGAAGATGCCGATATTCCTCTATTACCATTTCAGAAATTAATCCTTCTTCTTCAACAATAAATGCATCATATAGGCTTGATACAAGAAGGATTTCTCTAACCTTAAACGGCATTAATTTATGAAAAATCTGAAAAGCAAAATCATATTCCTCATTTTGAATATCAACAGAGGGTAAATTTATGCAATAGTTATTTTCTTTTTTCATGTAAAACTAATTTCACTTAAATATGATACTCCGATATGAATTTTTGGGAGTAAAAATAAAAAAGGACTTGTTTTAAACAAGTCCATGATCTAGCATTGCATCTGCAACTTTTACAAAACCAGCAATATTAGCGCCATTAACGTAATTAACGTAACTTCCCTCTTTACCATATTTTACACAGTTTTCATGTATATTTTTCATAATCCATTGAAGTTTTTCATCTACTTCTTCTCTACACCAGCTCATTCTTATGCTGTTTTGTGACATTTCAAGACCGCTTGTAGCAACGCCTCCAGCATTTGCTGCCTTACCAGGACCATAAAGTATTTTTGCTTGTTGGAATACTTCGATACCTTCTGGCTCAGTTGGCATATTTGCTCCTTCAGATATGCATAAACAACCATTGTCAACAAGCATTTTTGCTTCCTTTTTATTTATTTCATTCTGTGTTGCAGAGGGAAATGCCATATCGCATTTTATATGCCAGGGTCTTTTTTTATCTTCGTAGTTAACCCCATATTTATCTGCATATTCCTTAATTCGTCCTCGTTTAATGTTTTTTAGTTCCATTACATAAGCAAGTTTTTTATTATCAATTCCATTTGGATCATATATCATACCTGTAGAATCAGATAAAGTTACAACTTTTGCACCTAGTTGATTTAATTTTTCAACAGTATATTGGGCTACATTTCCTGACCCTGAGACTGTACATATTTTACCTTTTAATGTCTCTTTTTTAGTTTTCATCATTTCTTCTGCAAAATAGACACATCCATAACCTGTTGCTTCAGGTCGTATTAGGCTACCTCCCCAGTTTAGTGCTTTTCCAGTTAGAATTCCGGTGAATTCATTTCTAATTTTTTTATATTGACCAAATAAATAACCTATTTCTCGACCACCAACACCAATATCACCGGCAGGAACATCTGTGTTTGGCCCAATATGCCTATAAAGCTCAGACATAAAACTTTGACAAAATCTCATAACTTCGTTATCTGATTTGCCCTTTGGGTCAAAATTTGAACCGCCCTTACCGCCTCCAATAGGTAATGTTGTCAAACTATTTTTAAAAACTTGTTCAAATGCTAAGAATTTTAATATGCTTAGATTAACACTAGGATGAAAACGAAGCCCTCCTTTATATGGGCCTAATGCACTGTTCATCTGAATACGGTAACCACGATTTATCTGAATCTCTCCGTTATCATCTATCCAAGGAACACGAAACATCAAAATTCTTTCAGGTTCCGCTATTCTTTCAAGAATTTTTGCCTTTCTGTATTTTGGATTTTTATTTATAAAAGGCATTATACTTTCAGTTACTTCTCTTACAGCTTGATGAAATTCTTTTTCACCAGGATTTTTAGCAATTATTACCTCCATAAATGCTTCAACATCTTTGTCCATAAATTTAACCTCCAGATAATTGGCGCACTCCGTATGCCTCTCCCCTTTTAAAACTTTACCAATACAGATGATTTATCCCTTATACGTTAGTCTCGTATTATATCAAAATAAAATTATTGTTTTTATCAATATTGCAATGCTTTTAACATATTTTTATTGGTTTTTAACCGATTTTATTTGATTTTTACCAAAAAATTACCATTAATTATAGGAAATTTACCAATAAATTTAAATATGCGTAGTTACATATATATATTCATGGAAGAAAAAAAAGAAAATGATTTGATAAAAAAAAGAGGAGATGAACGAAATAAAAGATTTTGGAGATATTTTGAAAGAAGAAATAAAAATAATATAAAAAAGGAAGGAGGTGAAAAATGATTGATACTATAAGTTCGAGAGAAATATTGAAGAACAGTGAAATTAAAAACAGGCTTAAAGAATGTTTTAAAAAATGTGCACTTGGTAGAATTCAACTCAGAAAATGTATTGTAAATGCAATGAGTGCAGGGTTGACAAAAGATAATGTTTTGACACTTGTTGACAAGATGGTAACTGGAAATATGCATGATGAATCTTCTTTATGTGCGATAATAGCAATAGGTCAAGTGCTTAGATACAAAGAAAAACATGAAAATAATATATCATTCTTGATTACAGATAATAAAAGAGAAGAAATTGAAACTAAACTTAAAGGCTGTTTTAAAAAATGTATTTTAGCAAAGCGCCAACTTGGTAAGTGTATAATTAATGCTTTAGATGCAGGTTTATCTAAAGAAGAAATTTTAGCCATATCTGATGACATAGTAGGAGGCCTTGCAAAAAGAGAAGTATCTTTATGTGCAATAATTGCTGTAAATCAGTTATTATTATACGAAGAGAGTTCAAGAGCCAAACCAATAGATATAGTTAAAGAAAGACAAATCGAAAGGGAGGACACCTAAGCCTATGTTTTTACATTGTTATATGGAAAAAATAATTCAACTTTATTCTTATTTTCTAGGTTTTTAAAATATTCAAAATTAATAAAATTTAGCAAAGGCTAAAAAATGAAAGAATACAGAAATAAATATAATAAAAAAAGATACAAATACAATAAAATAAAGATTATTTCTATTTTAGTAATATATTTACTAATTTTTTCTTTCTTATCAGGATGTACAATACAAGATAAAAAAACAATTAAAGTTTCTGGAGCTTTTGCACTCTACCCAATGATGAACATATGGGCTGAAGAATATAAAAAAATTAAGCCAGATGTCAAAATCGAGGTTTCTGCAGGAGGTGCTGGTAAAGGTATGTCAGATGCTATTTTAGGAATTGTAGACATAGGCATGGTTTCTAGAGATATTTATCAAGAGGAGATAAATCAAGGTATTTTTTGGATCTCTGTTGCAAAGGATGCTGTCGTTGCAACTATTAACACTAACAATCCTGTAATTGAAAAAATATTGTTAAATGGTTTAACAAGACAGCAGTTTGAAGAAATATTTATCAAAAGGAATATAACAACATGGGGCCAACTTATTGGCAATCCAACTATAAAAGATAATATTAGAGTATATACAAGATCTGATGCATGCGGAGCAGCAGAAACATGGGCTTTATATTTAGGCGATTATAATCAAGATGATCTTACAAATGTAGCAGATTCAGCAATAAATGGAGATCCTAATCTTGCTGCAGCTATCCAAGGGGATAGACTTGGTATAGGGTTTAACAATATAAATTTTGTATATGATTCAACAACAAAAAAACCATTTGAAGGGATAAAACCGGTACCTATTAATCTTAATGAAAATGGTTTTCTAAATGAAAATGAACGTTTTTATGATACTCGAGACGATATTGTGAATTCAATAGCTAACGAGATATATCCCTCTCCACCAGCCAGAGCTTTACACTTGGTTACGAAAAATAATTTTACAGATATTACTAAAGATTTTATATATTGGATTTTAACAGAGGGGCAAAAGTATGTTTCAACAAGTGGCTATATAGAATTATCAGAAGAAACAATATCAGAACAAATAATTTATTTAGAACGAGGTGAGAGGTAAAATCCAATTAAAAAGTTTATACTACAGTTGTTAAAAAAAGTTTGGAGATATACAGATGGATAAGAGGCAGATTCGTGATATAATAGGAACAAAACTAATGCTTATTGCTACGATATTTGCTTCTATTTTATTTTTTTTAATTTTATTTACATTATTGAGTAAATCCCTATTGATTTTGGAAACAAATTCAATAACTGATATTTTGTTCTCTTCTTTTTGGAATCCATCAAGAGGCCACTTTGGTCTTTTCCCGATTATTATTGGAACAGTAATAGTAACGGGGCTTTCACTTATCATTGCAGTGCCAATTTCACTTCTTTGTGCAGTTTATATTGTTGAGTTTGCCCCAAAAAAAATAAGACAGATAATTAGACCATTTATTGATCTACTCGCAGGTGTGCCTTCAGTAGTATACGGACTATGTGCATTTCTATTCTTAGTGCCTTTAGTAAGGGACGTAATTGCTCCATGGTTTGGAGTGGAAAGTACGGGTTTCTGTGTATTTACTGCATCATTAATTCTATCAGTTATGGTTTTCCCAATAATTATCTCGATGTGCGTCGAGTCATTTTGTGCTATACCTGTGGAGTTAAAAGAAGCTTCTCTTTCGGTCGGGGCAACAAAATGGGAAACTGTAAAAAAGGTCACCTTTCGTGCGTCTGCACCTACAATTATTTCTGCGATTCTTTTAGGATTTGGAAGAGCGTTTGGTGAGACTATAGCAGTTAACATGGTAATAGGAGGAAAAGCTATGATTCCTTCAACATTATTTGATCCAGGCGAAACATTAGCTTCTCGTATTGCCTCAGCATATAGTGAGATGATGTCTATTCCCAAATATGAATCGGCATTATTGTTTATGGCATTGATCCTTTTTGTGGTTGTTTTGATATTTAATTTGTTGGGTGTTTTTATTCTTAGAAGAGCGAAAAAGAGGTGTAGTTATTGAATTGGCGTAACTTTGAAGAATCCTTATTCAAGATACTAATGCTTATTTCAATAATCATTGTAGTAAGTAGTCTATTGATTATAGTCGGGTTAATAGTTATCAATGGAGCATCATCTCTTTCGATAGATATGATTACCCAGAGTTCAAGTGGCGGATATTATCTAGGCAAAGGTGGCGGAATATTAAATGCAATACTGGGCTCATTATTTCTTGCATTACCTGCTACAGGACTTGCTTATCTTTTAGGAATAGGTATTGCCCTTTATCTACAAAGAGACTTTACATATCCTGGAATTTCCGGATTTATACGTTTATCTCTTGATATTTTATGGGGGATTCCCTCTATTGTTTATGGTGTTTTTTGCATTATGATAATGATTGCTGTCGGTTTTGGTACATCACTCCTCGCTGGGATATTAGCACTCACCTTCCTTGAACTTCCAATAATTACAAGATATATGGATGAATCGATAAAGACAGTTCCATATGAACTAAAAGAAGGATCGTATTCATTAGGATCTACAAAATTTGAAACTGCAGTTAAGGTTGTTAGAAGACAAGCAATGCCGGGAATCCTAGCAGGAGTTCTTCTGGGATTAGGGCGTGGAATAGGTGATGCTGCTTCTATTTTATTTACTGCTGGTTTTACAGATAGTATTCCCAGTTCGGTTTTTGATTCAACAGCAGCACTTCCAACAATGATTTATCATTTGTATGCATCTCCTATACCTTCAGTTCGCTCTAAAGCTTATGCTGCTGCTTTTATCTTATTAGTTATCGTTCTTTTGATAAGTATAATTTCAAGAGTATTACTGAGGAAATCTGGAAGATATGTAATAAAATAATTAGATTGAGAGAGAAATATGAAAGAAAAAATGAATATACAAATAGAAACTAAAAATCTTAGTGCTTTTTATCATGGAAATCAAATAATTAAAAATATAAATATTAAAATCCCCTCTAAAAAAATTACAGCTATTATTGGTCCTTCAGGATGCGGAAAAACTACATTACTAAAATCATTTAGTAGGTTATTAGAAATAAGAGATGATGTATTAGTATCTGGCAAAATTATTGTTGATAATGAAGATATTCTAAACACAAAAAGAAATGTCTCTGATATTAGAAAAAAAATGGGGCTATTATCACAAAAACCATATCCTTTACCTATGTCTATTTATGATAATGTTGCTTATGGATTAAAAATTCATAATAAAATATCAAATCAGGAATTAGATAATACTATTAAGCACTGCTTATGTGAAGCGGGTTTATGGGAGGAAGTAAAAAATAGGCTTCATGATCCTGCATCACGTCTATCTTTAGGACAACAACAACGCTTGTGTTTAGCAAGAGCAATAGCTGTAAAACCAGAAGTATTGCTTTGTGATGAACCAACATCTGCTTTAGACCCAATTACTGCGCAACAAATAGAAAATCTATTACTAAAATTAAAAAAAGAATATACGGTTATTCTTGTAACACATACATTGCGCCAAGCAAAAAGAGTTGCAGATTATGCTATTTTTCTTTATTTTGGAGAGGTCATTGAATCTGGGCTTGCTTATGATATTTTTAACAATCCAAAAAATTCAAAAACTAAGGCATATATGACAGGAGATATCAGCTGATAATTACTATGTTCTTCATTATTCTTTTATAAGAAGAGCCGTGATTATTGTCAAATTACCAAAGTTTGCTGTATAAATAACAAGCTTTTTATTCTAAATAATTGTTAGTCTTAATGTAAATATGAAAATTGAATTAGAAGAGGTTAGATGCATAACAGATACAGCCCTTACTATTAGAGGATCAAGAAGAAGAATAACAGTTCCCTCTGAAGTAGTTGAAATTTTAAAACTCAAAGATGGAGATAAACTTAGGTGGATAGTCTTTAACAACGGTGATATAAAAATCAATAAAGTTAAAAATAAATAATTTTAATTTAGATTAACTATTAAATAACACAAATGTATTCAGTATATTGCCCTTGTTTTTGAGGTGAGAGCTTAGATGGGAAGAAAAAATTTTACTAAAGGAGATGTTTTAAATATTGTAAAAAAAGAAAAGGTCCTCTTTGTACGATTACAGTTTGTAGATATTCTCGGAATGCCTAAGAATATAGTAATTCCACCAAATAGACTTGAAGAAGCTCTAGATCATGGAATACCTTTTGATGGTTCTTCAATTGATGGTTATGCAACAATCGAGGAATCAGATAAAGTAGCAAAACCAGATGCAAATAGTTTTGTAATTCTTCCTGAAGAAATTGAAAAAAGGAAAACAGCAAAATTAAATTGTGATATTTATGAACCTAATGCTAAGAGATTTGAAGGAGATACAAAATTTGTTTTAGAACGTATCGTAAATAAAGCTAAAAAGATGGGTTATATTTATAACACGGGACCAGAATGTGAGTTTTTTTTATTTAAAAAAGATGGCGGTGATGCTACATTAATTCCAAATGATGCTGCTGGTTATTTTGATTTATCGCATCGTGATCTTGCAGAGGGCGTTAGAGCAGACATATCAATTGCATTAGATGCATTTAGGATTAAAACATATACATCACATCATGAGGTTTCAGATGGGCAACATGAAATAAATTTTAGCTATGCTGATGCAATAACAACTGCAGATAGAGTAATTACACTAAAATATATTACAAAAGTGATTGCTAGAAAACATGAATTACATGCATCATTTATGCCAAAGCCAATATTTGGATTAAATGGATCAGGTATGCATACACATTTATCCCTTTTTACACTTGATGGAAAAAATGCATTTCATCTTGCTAAAGATAAGACAAAATTAAGTCCTTTGGCAAAAAATTTTATCGGTGGTTTATTAAAATATGTTAAGGAGATTACAGCAATTCTAAATCCGTCAGTGAATTCTTATAAAAGACTAGTGCCCGGATTTGAAGCTCCTACCTATATCTCATGGGCAAACAGAAACAGAAGTGCATTAATTCGTATTCCTACAGGACGTGGAAATGGGACAAGATGTGAACTAAGAAACCCTGATTTATCTGGAAACCCCTATCTTCAGTTTGCAGTCATGCTTGCTGCAGGACTAAAAGGGATTGAGGATAAAATAACTCCACCAGACTCTGTTGAAAAAAATATTTATACATTATCCCAAAAAGAAAAGGAGAAATACAACATTCGTCAATTACCAGAAAGTTTAGGTCATGCACTCTCTCTCATGGAAGAAAGCAAGTTAGTTAAAGAGACGCTTGGTGATCATGTATTTAATAATTTCTTACATGTAAAACAAACAGAATGGGAGAACTACAGAACGCAAATAACTCCATGGGAAATTGATAAATACTTGCCTATTTTATAACGTAAAGGCTATCTATATACTATTTTATCACAAATACTTTTCATAGTTAAACAAGTATTATAAATTGGTTGTTTAATTCCCAATAAAGGTGAGTGAATGGTTTTTGAAATGCAGATAGTTAGTAATACTCCATTGATAGGTGAAGAGGACCCGGAGATTGTTGCAAAGACCTTTTTTGAGCAGATCGGTTATTTATCAAAAGGCGCAGATCCTGAAATACCCTATAAGCTTTTTGCAGATTTTTTTCTAAAACATCCAACAAAAGCATGGTATGTTGATGAAATTTCTGCAAAACTTAAAACATCAAAGCCTACTGTTTATAGACATTTAAACAAACTCAAAGGTTTTGATATTCTTGAAGAGATACAAATCTTTGATGAAAACACCAAGCAAAATAAAAAGGCATATCGCTTAAGATATGGAAATATTCAAAAAGCATGGAACTTTGTCGAAGCGCATCTAAAAGTTGCAATAGAAAATTATGGTAAAACTGTAGAACATTTACATAATCTAATAGAAAAACAAAGGAAGGAGATTAAATGAATAAAGAAAAAAAGATGGAACTGACAGAAGGATCTATTTACAAAATAACGTCACTTGGAGGAAGAGATAAACCTCTAGAAACTGAAGGCATATTCAGAGGTTTTATATCAATTGGTGTCGATGAAACTGGACTTTTAATGGAGCTTAACAAAAGCCATGGAGAGGATAAAAGCAAAATTAGAATAATTCCTTTACATGTAATTTTACTTGTTGATGTTTTAAGTGCAAAGGATGATGAAAAGAAAGACGAGTATAAGGGAATGTCACATTATGTAGGATAGATACATAATAATAAATTCTTTTATTTTTTAATTTTAAAAATTTTTACATTTTGTTATTTTAACACGTTATCTTTTTATATTATCATTGACAAGAGTTAACAAGTTTCATTGTGTCGATAAGCCTTTACAAAAAATCAAAAAGGTGAAAAATTGAAGTTTAATACCCTGGCTAAGATGGTGATGCATAAACCGAGTTCAAAAAGATTCATTGAAATAGATATGTTACGAGGTTTAGCAATTATTCTTATGATTTTTGGTCATATACTTTGGGATCTTGATTACTTTGGATTAATCCCAATAAATAATATCATTTATTCCTTTTTACAAAAAACTGTTCCACCCTTGTTTTTTTTATTAGTGGGAATTAGCCTTATTGTAAGTAAAAAGAAAATTGAAAATAAATCATTTAAAGAAGAAAAGGATTACTACAAACGTATTTTTGTTAGAGGGCTGAAAGTTTTTATTTTAGGAATGATTTTTACAGCATTCTCTTTCGTTTTTATATCTGATAAACCAGTGTTTTTTGGTGTACTTCATTGTATTGGTCTTTCAATAATTATAAGCATTCCCTTTTTAAAATATAAAAAATTTTCACTCATATTTTCATTCTTATTATTATTTACAGGATTTTTCATATCAAATTTAAATTTTGAAAGTCCTACAATATTTCATCTTGTTATCGGTTTACATCCAGCAAATATATGGAAATATACAGTTGATTACTTCCCGCTCCTTCCATGGTTTGGTGTAACTTTACTTGGAATTGTAATAGGTGACTTCCTGTATATTGAAGATAAAAGAAGATTTCGTATGCCTGATATTTCTAGATACAGACCTGCAAAATTATTTCAATGGGCGGGGCAGCATTCCCTAGGTCTTTATCTAATACATCAACCAATAATTGCAGGAACCCTACTTATCTTAATTATGTAAAACTGTATTATCCAACTCAGGATTTATCGTCATTTTTAATCCAAATATCATAAACCAAATAAATGCAGGGAAACAAACAATAGCTTCAGGGATAGCAATACCTTTTAAAAAGTTTTGAATAAATATTGAGCTGCATGCAATCATCGCAAGAATAATTGCAACTATACCCAGGTTTTGTTCAATTCCTTCTTTTTTCAATGAAAATCCAATAATAAATAAAGCTAAAGTAAGGAAAACAAAAAATATTACGGAGGAAACAAAATGAAGAGAGTATATTGTTTTTGGAAATATTCCTGCTCCAATAAGTGCCAATGAACTAATCGCAAGAAAATATGCTCCGATTTTATTTCTAAATATTTTAGTAAGTCCAATTGAAAATATAAAAACAAAAATTCCTCCAAGTATTAGTCCGTTATTAAAGAAAAGTGCAGATATGCCCTCAATTCCTAAATCACTTAAAGCATTATGGGTCCATCTAAACCAGGAAGCATCTGATATAGCAATCCAAATACTTAAAAAAATAACTGTTGGAATCAATGCTCCGCAAATTCCGGTAAGCGTGGTTATTTTAATTTTTTTACTAATGTATTATACCTCCCAGCTACAATATATAGGTGTCCTTTATTTTATTTATAGTTTTTTATTTTAAAGACTTTTTTTTAAAAAATTGGTAAACCTTTATTTAGTCATAGAACATTCAAACTTGCTGGGGGAATTTGGTGGACCGGCTTAAGGGTAAAGGATGGGTCTTCCATTGCCGATTCCTCAAAGCAATAGTGTTTGGAATTTGAGGGGAACCAAATACGATTTACAACACATGTAGAGCATGTGATACAAAGCGAACGCCCGATTCCCCCATCATTCAACGTCTTTCTATCATAGATCTAAACAATTACATTAGGCGTGTTTGCCCTCGGATTTTATAATTTACAAGATTCTTAAATATCTCATCTTCGTTTAAAATCTTTATAATATCTTCTGGAGAAGAAGGTTTTATGTCTCTTGTCCGTCCGTATCTTCCTTTTGAAATAACTCGTGCTGTAATAATACCAAGCATGTCAAGTTCTGATATCAGATCAGCAACTCGCCTCTGGGTTAAAGAATCAGCTCTTGTTTTTTTACATAGCTCTTTATAGATTTCATAGACTTCTCCAGTAGTAATTGCGCCAGTCATTTCTTTTTGTGTGTTATATTTTTCTTGTAGAAGTATTGCAAAAAGTATTAATTTTGACTGGGTTGGAAGAGTACGAACAACTTCAATAATCCTGTCTATTTCGATTTTGCTTTGCGCAATTCTTACATGCTTCTTTGTGATTTTTAAATCCTTGCTTCTTTCTGCAAGTTCTGCAGACATTCTTAAAAGATCTAGTGCCCTTCGGGCATCCCCATGCTCTTGAGCAGCCAATGCCGAACAAAGGGGAACAACATCTCCATCAATTGTTTCTTTTTTTAAAGCAATTTCAATACGTTGATTCAATATGTCTTGTAACTCCCCAGCATCATATGGTGGAAAAATCATATTTTCCTCGCCAAGAGAGGATTTAACTCGTGGATCTAAAAATTCTGTAAATTTTAAATCATTAGATAGACCCACAATAGAGACTTTAGCATTTTTTAAATCTGAATTAATTCTTGATAGGTTATAAAGTGCTTCGTCTCCCTTGAGTTTATCTACCTCATCGAGGATAATTACGGTAACTCCTCCCTCTTTTTCTATCATTTGTTTTAGTTTAGCAAACACCTCATCAGTTGGCCACCCAGTAAAAGGAATTCTCTCTGACCAATCCTCAATAAAATGATTTGCGATATTTTGAAGAAGTCTGTATTGCGTGTCAACAATCTCGCAGTTAATATATATGAAATTTACCTTCCTTTTTGTTTCTTTACCTTTTTTTAATAACTCTTGACCTACATATTTTGTAACAGCAGTTTTTCCAGTGCCTGTCTTTCCGTAAATAAAGACATTTGAAGGTGTTTCATCTCTTAAAGCAGGAACCAATACTGATGCTAAATTGTTTATTTCTTTTTCTCTATGAGGTAAAATTTCTGGCATATATGTTGGACGCATTGCCTCTCTGTTAATGAATAATCCATTGGATTTTAGTAAACGACCGAAAATATCGCTATTTATAGTAACTTTTTTGTTCATAAAAATAAACCTCCCGGGACCCAAGTAATCAACTATTATATATTAAAAATTTATGAATTATTTTTCTCCTTATTTCCTCCTGTTGGAATTACCTAACAGGAGGGCCTTTATTTCCATTGGAAAATTAAATGTTTTTGTGTTTAAATTTATTTATTTTTTTAAATTTATAATTTTAAAAATGGAAGAATTAAAATACTAAAAAATTTATAACTTTCTGGAGATACTTACGTCTTAAAACTTTTTAAAAATGGATACTTACAATATTTATTTCCACACGAAATAAAGGGGTCTCTCTTAATATAAATTTACCAAAAAAGAAAAAGTTAATACAATAATTAACAATTACTTTTTACATGCAACAGGGAAGTAAAAAGTATTCTGGGAAAGCTAAAAAAGTTGTTGGATTGACAATGACAATGGTAAAAATTATTTTTGTCATAATAATAATTTATACAGCTGCAGTAACATTGTGGATATTTGCTAACCAAGGTATAGAAAACTTTTTTAGAGATATTGCTACAATTAGTATCGGTGGTTTCTGGGCTTTTTTCTTGGGTTATTTTGGTTGGAGAATGGGACAAACAATCGAGATGTATTTTTATAATATGAGAAATAAATAGATCTAAATTTTAGAAATTAAAAAAATAAAATGTTTAGTGGTTTTTAACCACCGATAATTATTACATCCTTAACTGATTTAATTGAATTAAACGGAAAAACAAGTCGCCCTTGGTCATCTAAATGATAGAGTCTTGGATCGATATCATCTGAAGGCTCGACAAGAAGGTTTAAAAGCTCACCAGTTCTTGAATCAACTGTTGTATTTCTCATAATCCCCAGATATAAACCTTCCTCGCTCATAACAGTTTTTCCTCTAAGCTCATTTTCTGTTATCTTCATTTTTTTTCCCTCCTTTTTATTAAATTAACTTACATATATTGAATATCTTTTTCTCTTTTATCCTTTTTGGCTATGCCACTACCTAAAGTTTCAGATATTTTATTATAGAATTTTATAATATCTGGTGTAATTGACGCACGTACACTATCCATTGCTTTATCAAAATGGATTCTTTTTACCTTCTTTGCTTTTTCGTTTTCTCTAATGGCAATCATTGCTGCTTCTCTGCATAATGCTTCTATATCTGCACCAGAATAGTTCTCACAAAAATCTGATAATTCTTTTAGATTAATGTCCTTATCAAGAGGCATTGATTTTGTATGAATTTTAAAAATTTCTAAACGCGCATTTTTATCAGGTGAGGGAATTAACACTAAACGATCAAACCTGCCTGGTCTTAACAAGCCCTGATCAATAATATCTGGTCTGTTCGTTGCACCAATTACAACAACGCCTTCCATGCTTTCAAGACCATCAATACTAGTAAGTAATTGATTTACAACACTATCATGAACATGCGTTCCTGTATCTGTTCCTCTCATCGGAGCAATTGAGTCAAGCTCGTCAAGGAAAACAATAGTTGGTGCAACTTGGCGGGCTTTTTTGAAAAGCTCCCTTACTGCTTTTTCACTTTCGCCAACCCATTTACTCATAACTTCAGGCCCTTTTATTGAAATAAAATTGGCACTGGACTCACTTGCCACAGCTTTTGCAAGCAGAGTTTTTCCTGTTCCAGGAGGACCATATAGAAGTATTCCTCGGGGCGGCATAATTCCCATTCTTTTAAACACTTCAGGCTTTGTTAAAGGCCATTCAACAGCTTCTTGAAGTTGTTGCTTTGCATCTTTAAGTCCTCCAATGTCATCCCAAGAAACTTTAGGAACTTCAATTAAAAACTCTCTCATAGCAGATGGTTCTATACCGCGATGTGCATTTTTGAAATCTTCAAGCGTTACTTCCATCTTTTCAAGAACTTCTGTTGGAATGGGCTTTTCAAGATCAATTTCAGGAAGATATCTTCTCAATGCATTCATTGCAGACTCTCTTGCAAGTGCTGTTAAATCTGCGCCAACATAACCATAGGTAATGTCTGCTAAATTGTCAAGATTTACATCCTTTGCCATGGGCATTCCACGTGTGTGAATTTGAATGATTTCCTTTCTTCCGTTTCTATCAGGAGCATCGATTCTTATTTCTCTGTCAAATCTTCCTGGTCTTCTCAAGGCAGGGTCTAACGTATCAGGAATATTTGTTGCACCTATAACAATAAGTTTACCTCTTCCCTTAAGTCCGTCCATAAGAGTTAACATTTGAGATACGACTCGTCTTTCAACCTCACCATGAACCTCACTTCTTTTAGGTGCGATTGCATCTATTTCATCAATAAATATAATTGAAGGTGCGTTTTTCTCGGCTTCTTCGAATATTTTCCTCAGGTTTTCTTCACTTTGACCATAGAATTTACTCATAATTTCAGGACCATTGATTGTATAGAAATTTGCCCCAGATTCATTGGCCACAGCCTTTGCAATTAATGTTTTACCAGTTCCTGGTGGACCATGCAAAAGCACTCCTTTTGGTGGATCAATTCCAAGTCTGTCAAAAAGTTCAGGATGCTTTAAAGGAAGTTCTATCATTTCTCTTACTTTTAAAATTTCATTATGAAGACCGCCAATATCTTCATAGCTGACTCTTGGGCCTTCCGCTTCTATTTCTTTAGCTGCCTCTTCCTTAACCTTAATTAGGGTCTCATCATTTATTGAGACTATTCCTCCAGGTGTCGTATTTATGATAACAAACGGAAGAGAGCTTCCAAATAATGCAATACCAGGAATAATTACACTATCTCCCTTTGTAAGAGGTCTTTTTAATAATCCTTTCTTGATAAGATTGCCAATACCGCTACCAAACTGTATTTGTTGTCCTTTTGAAATTAAAGGGGCAAGAACTGCTTCTTTAGCTTCTTTTACTTCAGCTTTTCTTATTTTTACACGTTCGCCCAAACCGCTTCCTGCATTTTTTCTGGTTAAATTATCAATTCTAATTATCTCTTTTCCTTCATCAGTTGGATGTGCCCTCCAGACAACAGCTGCTGTTATCTTTGTACCTTCGATTTCTATAACATCACCAATAGATAAATCTAGAGTAACTCTGGTTTGATGATCGATACGGGCGCGTCCATATCCAACATCTTGTTGAAATGCTTCAGAAATTTTTAATATTGCTTCTTTATTTTTCATGATACCCTCCACCAGATAAAGGTTACTTTTAGGCTTAATAAAGAAGAGGTTATTATAATTTTTTCTGTTATTTTTTAGTATATTATTAATGATTTTTGTACAATTTTAAGATAATAACAGCATATCCATAACATAAATTATATATCTTAAATTTAAAATTTAAAACAGATAACAATGAAATTAAAATATTTTTCAATTTTCTTTTCTATTCTAGGAATTTTGATTTTATATATCATTTCAAAACTATCTCAAATACCCCTGATAGAATTAAGCGAAATGCCTGATTATGAAGGCAGACAAGTAATTCTTGAAGGAGTAGTCAGTGAGTATAGATTTTCAAGACAAGGAAATCAGTTTATAAATATTAAGAAAGGTAATGATACAGCAATTATTTTTAATGAAGGAGAAACCGAAATTGAACAGGGGGACACTATTCAAGCAATTGGAGAAGTACAAAAATACGGGTCAGATTGGGAACTAATTGTAAGTAACAATAATAATATAAAAATTTTAAAAAAATGGCATAACGGCTCTGTCTCTCTTTGGCAACTTGCAGAAAACCCCTTAAAATATCTAAATTTAAATGTTAATGTTACAGGTTATATTGAATCGATTTCTAATACATATTTTTATATTGTTGACTTAGAGAAGAATTACTGCCTTGTTGTTTTTTATAAACTTACAAAAAATATAAGTATACTTCCTGGTCAAAAAGTTAACGTTTTAGGTAAGCTTTCTTTTGATAAGGAAAAATTTCGATATCAATTAGAGCTTTATGAAGAACAGCATGATATAATATATATTAAACAGGAGTAATTTATATGTTACCTCTTATTCTTATACTCTTCTTTTGTATTTTAGGCGTTTTCACAGGTATTGCGACCGGGTTATTACCTGGTCTTCATGTGAATAATATTGCTCTAATACTTTTATCTTTGTCAAGTGCAATAATATCAATATTCAGCTTCCTTTTTGAATATGGGATATCTAAAGAATTTATCTTGGTATTAATTTGTGTTTATATCATTTCAACATCTATCAGTCATACCTTTCATGATGTTATACCCTCAACTTTTTTAGGCGCACCAGATGAGGATATGGCGCTTTCTGTACTTCCTGCTCATTCTTTACTATTAGAAGGCAAAGGTTATGAGGCAGTTGCTTTGTCTGCAATGGGGAGTTATGGTGCGATTTTATTTTGTTTTTTACTGCTTTTTCCTATAAGACTAATAATAGGTTCTCCTTTGTTTTTTTATGAAATATTAAAAGATATTATGTTGTTTGTTTTAATCGCAATTTCAATACTTATGATTGGAACTGAAAAAGGAAAAATTGATGATTTTATAAAGAAGGGTAAATTTCCTGCAATAATTGGGATGTTGTTTTCCCTCTTTGTATTTTTTTTATCAGGGATATTTGGTATCATAATATTTGAAGTTCCTGTTGATTCGCCAATTGGGCTTTCTTCACCAGTTTTATTTCCAGCACTTGCTGGGCTATTTGGAACCCCGACATTGATTACCTCTCTAATGACAAAACCCATTATCCCAAAACAAATAATCAAAAATCCAATTCTTGATAAAAAAGCTAAATGTTCATCAACACTTTCAATAATAACAGGTAGCTTAGGAGGTATTCTTGTATCAATTATTCCTGGGATTACCTCTGCTACAGGAACTGTAATTGCAATGAATGCAAGAGGAGAATCAAGCAAAAGACAAACAATCATAACACTTTCAGCAGTAAATACTGCTTGTGCATTTTTTGTTGTGGTTGTAATGTTTATTATTCTAAAGTCCAGAAGTGGGGCAACTCTTGCTGCAATGGAACTTATTTCTTTGTCAGAATGGGAAAATACTCTAATGCCTTCAAATCTTTCTTATCTTCTGATTGCATTATTATTAGGTGGAACGCTATCTTATTTTTTAACATTGAAGGTGGGAAAGATTTTTGCAAAAAAATTTGCAGATGTTCCATATGCATTAATTGTTAAATTGACAATTTCACTTGTTGTTATTCTTGTATTTCTTTTTACTGGCATGTTTGGTATTTTGATACTAGTAGTATCAACTTTTATTGGTCTTTTACCTGTGGAATGGGGAGTTAGACGGAGTCATTGTATGGGCGTATTGCTAATTCCTATTATCCTTTATTTTCTGTAAGTATCGCTTGCTCTACTTCTTTAAAAAAGTCATCAAACTTTAGATTGTGTTCTTTGCCAATTAATAATGCCGCAACTTCCTTTGTAATATTTTTTTCAGCTGCAGTTGAATTTACATTATTAATAATCTGTATTTTATCAAGATTTGTTTTTTCAACGATTCTTTTTATTATTTTGTCTAAAACCTTTCCTTCAATTTCCTCTTTTTTTATTTCTATTTTTTCATTAAATATCTGTTTTGATGGTGTAAATCCTATGGGGATAATTATTTTGTCATAATCAAAATTCGGCTGAATTTCCTCTTGATTCTTTATTAACAACCCTTTTTTTAATGAATTATTTATAAAGGATTTAGCATCTTCAGGCGTAAACCAGTTTAAATCCATTGAAAGCGTTAAATAAAGCTCAGAAAAACTAAGTTTTGTTTTTCCACTTCTTTTATATATAAATGATATAACTATCTCACTTTCGGAAGGCATCTTTGAACTCCTTTATTTTATTAAAATCAACTATAAATCCCTCAAGGTCGATATTTTCCCAATAAGATCGATTTTTTAATTCTGACTCATAAGTATATATTTTCTTATCTTTTCCTACTTTTTTTAGATAACTACCATATTTATAATTGCTCTCAAGATATTCTCTGCTATTGAAATTAACTATACCATCCAACTTTTCGTAAGGTCTTTCTTCTGAAAAATCAATGTTACTATAAATTTTGTTTTCAATGAGTTCTTTTATATCAGTAATATTTAGCTGCGGGCATAGTTTTCCTCTTATAGTCAAATCAGTGACACCTGTCATTGTAGCATCAACAAAATCTCCTAGATTTCGTGGACCAAAATCAACCCATAAATCATAAAAACCAGATAATTTTTGATATGAGCAAAGGTTTGGTTTGTCTTTTTCTATACCATCCAGATCCAGAATATATGCTCTCCTATTTTCATTTTTTAATTGTAAAAACTTCTCTATTGGTATATGCTCGCTATCTTTTTCTAAATAGATTTTTCTATTTTTAATAAAGATCAAGGGAATAATTTCCATAAAACTGAAAACAGCATATGTAAATAAAAATATTTTCTACTGCGCTGTTTTCACAAAATTCCCTATCTTCCAAGTTTTTTTTCTGTCTCTGCGATTCGTAACTTTGTTTTTACTACTGTATCCGGATTTAATGATATGCTGTCAATTCCACATTCAACTAAGAACTCTGCAAATTCCGGGAAATCAGAAGGCGCTTGACCACAAATACCTACCTTTCTTCTAGGTTGATGTTTATGAGCACAGTCAATTACTTGTGATACAAGTCGTTTTACTGCATCATTTCTTTCATCAAAAATATGTGCAATAATATCTGAGTCTCTATCAAGACCTAGAGTAAGCTGGGTTAAATCATTTGAGCCTATACTGAAACCATCAAAGATATCTGCAAATTGATCAGCGACGACTACATTTGAAGGTACTTCACACATAACATAGACTTCAAGACCATTTTCCCCCTGAACAAGACCATTTTCACTCATAATTGAAATTACTTTTCGTCCTTCATCAGGAGTTCTACAGAACGGAATCATTGGTTTGATGTTTATAAGGCCCATTTCTTCTCTGGCTTTCTTTAATGCCTTACATTCCAGGCTAAATGCAGGTTTGAATTTTTTATCATAGTATCTTGAAGCACCTCTCCAGCCAATCATTGGATTGTTCTCTGAGGGTTCGTAAAGATATCCTCCAATTAGATTTGCATATTCATTTGTTTTAAAATCAGACATCCTAACGATTACATCATTTGGATAAAAGCCAGCTGCTATCTTTGCAATACCTCTTGCTAAAGTATCAATGAAAAACTCAATTTTATCATCATAATTAGCACTTTTTTCATCAATTTTATTTATCACTTCAGCAATTTTTGGATCAGAATTTGCTTTTGCTTTTAGTTGGCTATACTCAAGTAACGCGAGTGGATGAATTCCGATATAGGAGTTTATTATGAACTCTTCTCGAGCTAGACCAACACCATCATTTGGAATCTGGCCTTGTTGAAATGCTTTTTCTGGAACACCAACATTCATCATAATCTGGGTTTTGGTCTTTGGCATACTATCAAGTTTAATTTCATCCATTCTGTATTTTAATAAACCATCATAGATTCTTCCGACTCCTTCACTGCAGTCGATTGTTACTTTTGACCCATTTGATATTTTTGTGGTGCCATTACCAGTACCAATAACACATGGAATGCCAAGTTCACGAGAAATAATTGCAGCATGACATGTTCGGCCACCACGATTTGTGACAATTGCATTAGCAATTTTCATAATTGGTTCCCAATCAGGGTCTGTCATATCTGTAACCAATACCTGGCCTTTTCTGAAGTTTGCAATATCTTTAGCACTTTCTATTACATTAACTTCTCCTTGGCCTATTTTTGTTCCAACTGCTTCTCCTTCTACAAGCAAACTTCCTGTCTCTTCAAGAACATATGTTTGCATAACTGCAGCATCTTTTTGTGAATGAACCGTTTCAGGTCTTGCTTGAACAATAAAAAGTTCTCCAGTTTTGCCATCTTTTGCCCATTCTATATCCATTGGTTTTTTGTAATGATCTTCAATAATGCATGCCCATTTAGCAAGAGTTATTATCTCATCATCATTTATTACATACTTTTTTCTTTCTTCTGCACTTACTTCTTTATTTATAGTGCCCTTCTCGCCATATATCATTCGCTTTTCTTTTGTCCCAACTTTCTTTTCAACTATTGGCTTGAAACCTTTTTGAAGAGTTGGTTTGAAAACATAGAACTGATCAGGATTCACCGCACCTTGAACAACATTTTCGCCAAGACCATATGCACCAGTAATATATACTGCATCACCAAAACCACTCTCTGTATCAATTGAAAACATGACACCAGATGATGCAAGATCGGAACGAACCATCTTTTGTACGCCTACTGAAAGATATACACTGAAATGATCAAAACCCTTGTCTGTTCTGTATGATATTGCTCTGTTGGTAAATAACGATGCAAAACAATCTCTTACTTTTTCAAGTAGTTCTTCTTCTCCCCTAACATTTAAGTAGGTTTCCTGTTGACCTGCAAAACTTGCATCAGGAAGATCTTCAGCTGTAGCACTGCTTCTAACTGCTACATCAACGTTATCCCCATATTGTTTTTCCATTTCCTTGTAATATTTTTTAATTTCTTTAGACAAGTCCTCTGGAATTGGAGTGTTTTTTATAAGAGTTCTAATTTTTTCTCCCCTTTCTGCGATATTATGAACATTATGTGTATCAAGATCAGATAAAATTTCTTTTATTTTTTTATCAATATTTGCTTTTTCAATTGTATATTTATAAGCATAAGCAGTAATTGCAAAACCACCGGGGACACTTACTCCTTTCTCTCCCAAGTTTCTAATCATTTCACCTAAAGATGCATTTTTTCCACCAACTAGGGGAACATCTTTAATTTTTAAATCTTCAAACCATTTAATGAACACTTCTTCCATATTTATCCTTCCTAAATTATAGGTTATTATCAAAGGAGGGTCATTGCTAAACTATATTAAAAGCTTACTGTGCCACAAGTAGTTCCGAAAGTAAATGAGACGATTGTTAATTTTAATAAAATCATTGTCAAAAGAACAAAAACAAACAATATTTTTGCAAATAAATTCAAAAAATTTGTTGGTTAGAGTGCAGTTTTGACTGGTATTTTTGTCAATGCACCAACAATAAAGCTGATATAAATTAAGGATTTAACAGTTTCTGTTAAGAGTTGATTGGTAAGTCTTGCTGCGCTTTAACCGCCAGGATCAACGGTTATAAAAATAGTTCCAAAAACCTTTGAAGTAACTCTATGCCCCTCACCTATAAAACCAAACAAATGAAACCAAATTAATATATCAGCAAGTATCCAAAGGTTATAAAGAAGCACACTGAACAAGAAATAAAACAATCTTATGTTGTAATTTTTTGATGTGGTCTTCGCACGGAAGCTATGTTTCTTTACTCTATAACTTGTTTCAATCCCCCATCTCTTACTATACAGATAGAATAATCTCTCTGAAAGACCGACTTCATCTTCGTTGAAATCTATGTTTGTTGCAAAAGCTCTACATTGGTTGTTTTCATCTTTTACAATTGCAACATTAAATTTCGTGTTTTTCATATCATAGTCTTTTATGATTCTTGGTGGAGATGCTACATTCAGTATTTTTTTAATCCTTGGATTTTCTGTACAAGGTATCAAATATTTTGTATGATGTCTTTGTAATGTCTCTATTGATTTTGAATCAAAAAAACCACGATCTACATAAATCCGTCTGATCTTAATACGTTTTTTAGCAAAATAAATAAGTTTTGTCAACAAGCCTTCCTTAGTGTCAAAATGACCAACAGGTAATGCAAGAAGTGTAAAACGTTTACCATTTTCAACGATATTAATTGTGATAAACTTATAGCATTTATCTGTCCCACGTTCTGGCATTTTACCCATTACCATAATTGCCTTACGATTCCCATAAAAAAACCATTCATGATAGTCAACTGCAAGATCTACTCTTCTTCTAATATCAAATGCATTACTTTGTTTTGTTATCTCCCAGATGATTTCAAACAATCTTGTATATAAATCTTGAACTTCCTGAATATTAGTATATTTTTTTAGATGATAAAAGAAGGTATCAGCATTAGGACTTATTCCTTTTAGTTCTTTGAAAATCTTACTTCCACTTTCTGCAAAGTTTTGATTTAATCCAAGATGGATAAAGAGTTCAATAAATTCTTTTTTCTTATATATGCAGTTTTTACCAAGACGTAGGTCGATAAATGGTGTTATTCGTCTTTTTAATATTTTACTAACTTCTCTGGTTTTTTTATCTCTTAAGATATATTGGTTGCGTTCTTTTGTTTCTTTTATTGGTTTTTCTGGTTTAAGTAAATTTATATCAAAAATGATTTCAAATTTTTCAGAAATCCTTATTATTTCACAAGTTGTATAATCTAATAGCTCTTTGGTTTCATCAGTTAGTATATGGTTGATAAAATAGTTTATTGTCCTTCTATCTGGTAGTCTATCGAATCCAAGTCTGTATCTTTCTTTTTTATGTTTTTTTAGATATTTTCTAAGTTGGGTTTGGAATTTTATTCCTTTTAACTTTTGATAGAGAACAAGTTTGATAAGCGAGTCATATGAGAATTTTATCTTTCTATATTTTTGTTGTTTAAAACAAGTAGTATCAAAATTTTTAAGATATTCAACAATACTAATACTCTTGGTTTGTTTGAATAGTTCGAATGTGTTAAATATCTCCAGTGTTATTGCTTTTTTGGAGATATTTCGTATGTCTACCGACATATGATTATTTCCTGCCAAGGGGGAGTTCGATTCTTCCCTTGGCCATACCATTTTATACTACTAATAGTAATATACTAATAGTAGTATAGTTTATAAATATTTTGAGTAAAAGTTATATACTATTAGTAATATAGCAATGATAATGGCAAAAATTATGCTTAAAGGATACAAATGCGAACGATGCGAGCACGAGTGGGTTCCACGAAATAAAGACGAATATCCAAACGTATGCCCAAAATGTAAAAGTCCATATTGGGATAAACCTCGAAAAAATCCCGATAAATAAATCCCCATCATCTTTATTACACTGGGGATATGACATAGCTTTGATTTTATATATGATTTTTCGAACAAACAGTGAACGGGTCACAAGATGAACGGTTCAAAATGTGATAGGTTCAATTTATGAACGGTTCATAATATGAACCTTTATTAATAAGAATTGCATTAAAATATAATAATGGTAGATATAAAATCAGACTTTTCTCATTTAAAAGTTAACATTTCTTTTGGTAAAACAAAAGAACTAGGAAGGCTTCTTGGATTGGATGGAACCATTGAATTGTTGATATTGATATATAAAAAACCAAGGCAATATAAAGAACTTGAGGATATTTTGAATTTATCTCATACAACATTATTAAGACGTTTATCCATACTTCAAAATTTGAATATTATTAAAAAGCAACCTATTAGATCAAAAAGACGTGGAACACATGTTTATGGTCTTACAATTAGGGGTGAGATTTTTATAAAAAATTTTCAAGATTATGAAAAGGAGATTATATTACCTTCAGAGCAACAAAAAATAATACGTTGATAGATTACTTCAGCAATAATGTCAAATTAAAGTTAATTCAAGGGGAATGGCTTTGAACCTTTAGTTGTTTTTGCCCCCTAAGTCTTATTTTATAAAATATAATAAAACCTTTTGAATTAGTGGGTATCGTTCTAAAAACCTCAACAATAACGAACTTGTTACTGTTTTGTCTCTAGGCATTTTCACTGTAAAAGTACCCCACTCGCTCTCCATACCATAAATATCTTTGGCTTTAACCTTGATAGTATAAGTACCGCTATTTTGCCAACTATGACTAAGGTTTATCATTGTTCCAGAGGGCACAAATTCAGTCCAACCACTTTTCTTCCCATCGCCCCAATCAAAATAATAACTAACATTATCATCATCAGAGTCACTGGTAACCGCTGAATAATTATATTCTGTATTTATTAGTCCTGAATCAGGTCCGTCAATTACAGGCTTATCAGGAGCATTATCATCAAATGGTTCAAGGGCATAAATATATGAATAAAACTCAGGCTGAGAATCACAGTGTGCCCCAAAATAAATAGTTCCATTTTCATCAATCGCAGCAGAAGAAAAAACTGCATCTAATGTTTTATATTTCCACTTTAACGTACCATCAGGATTTAATGCATAAAACCAACCATTACAGGCACCAAAATAAATAACACCATACTTATCAATAACAGGAGAACTAGGTAACCACTCATACTTTTCCACTTCAAATTTCCAGTTCTGAGCACCATTATCAGGATTAAAACTGTACATATACCCTCCATAAGTACCAACAATGATATTGCCTTCTTCAGTAATTGATGGAGAAGTATATATGTTATCCAATAAATCTTTTCTCCATTTTCTGGTTCCATCTGGATATACTGCATGTAGATAACCAAGTAAATCACCGAAATAAATGGTACCATCATCACTAACCGTTGCACCTGCCCCTCCACAGTCTGTTCCTGTTCCATATCTCCATTTCAATGTCCCATTACTGGTATATATCGCATACATATAATTATCATGAGAACCACAATAAATAGTACCTCTATTATCAATTACAGGAGAGGAAAAAATTTGATGACCTGTTTTATACTTCCATTTTACTGTACCATTTGGATAAAAAGCATAAATATTATCATCTGTAGAACCTACATAAATAGTCCCATTATCATCAATTACTGGTGATGAACACCAACCTCCAACACTTGTTTTCCAT
>SMTZ1_10000030_pt1 | contig 89800 bp, 85 predicted proteins | sample DeeMarSWOR136_30_FD_25667 | JGI IMG/M metagenome (IMG submission 25667) | reverse complement strand
CCCACAGAAAAAGTATCATGCGAAAACTTGATATACACAAACAAGCTGATCTTATCAGGTATGCCTTAAAAGAAGGCATTTGCAAATTGTGAGAGTTAATTCCTAAATCCCACCTTATCAAAAATTTTTCTAATTTATTTAACTACCCAAAATATTCATTTTTCAGTGAAAATACAGTTTAAAATTAACTATTTTAGGGTATTAAGTAAATAATAATAAAAGACGATAAAAAATTTATATCTAAAAATTAATGGGACATAAAATATAGCTGATTTAAGTATGAAAATACTCCTTGTGGAAAATTCTAAAAATATGAGAAAAATACTTAAAGGGATACTTCATCATTTAGGTTACAATAAAATAGTTGAAGCAGATAATGGTAGGATTGCTTTGACTTTATTAAAGAAAGAAAAAATAAATTTAATCATATCAAGCTGGTATATTCCTAAGATATCAGGATTGGACCTTCTCAAGGCGGTTAGGAGCGATAAATCATTAAATTCCACCCCTTTTTTTATGATTACTTACCAGGCAGAGAAAGAGAAAATTATCAGCGCTCTCGAAGCAGGGGTAAGCAGATATATTCTAATGCCTTTTACATCAGAGGTATTGAAGAAAAATATTGATGAAATATTTACTCGTTAACCAATGCTGTTTGATTTGATAAACTTTTATTTGACCACCTTTTCTAAATCTCCTCATAATTTTCTCTATAAATCCTTATAATTCAACTATTCCGTAGAATTCCCGCTATTTCCCCCGTTTTTCTCACTTGATCTGACCATTTTTCTCATTTGATATGACCAGTAACAACAAATTATCATTTGACTTATTGCTTTATTATGATATATTGAAAAAGGTTAAATTTTATGAGGAGATGAAAGCAGTGACAGAGGGCTTGGAAGAGAAGGTAAAAGAGGCCTCGGAGAATGGGAAACTCTCCTGTTCCAGGGCTTTTAAGATTGCTGAGGAAACAGAGGCAGATATAGGAGAGATTGGTAAGGTTGCCAACAGACTCGATATTAAGATTATCGGCTGTCAGTTAGGTTGCTTTTAAAAAATTTAAAGATATTTTAGGGGGAGAATATAATGATCGGTGGTCTTGGGATGCCAGAATTAATAATTATCCTGATAATTATCCTTATTATCTTTGGAGCAGGAAAGCTCCCAGAGATAGGAAGCGGTTTAGGAAAGGGAATTAGAAACTTCAGAAAGGCCTCTAAAGAGGCAGAGAACGAGATAAAAGTAACACCTGAGATAGATGAAAAGAAAGAGAAAAAAGATTAACTATTTTCTCCTATCTTTGACATAGATACTTCCTTTCAGGCTTTTCGCATGTTTTTTCAATCGTGAAGCAATTTCGCTGATTTCTCCGTAATGCTTTATCTTCTTCTTTTCATTTGAAACCACAGCAATCGATATCGTCATTATAGGAAAACGGTGTCTATTTTTTTGACGGTCTATTGAATCGATATATCCTCTTATCCTATCCTCTTCGTCATAAAAGGTGGGTATAATCAGGTCAAAATTCTTGATAATCTGTTTACAGGTATCGTCTGCAAGATGAGGAGGGACGATAAATACAAAATCGTCTCCCCCAATATGGCCTAAATAGCAATCAGGGGAGTTATATCCTCTTATAATGTTTGTAAGTAATCTTGCCACCATCCTTAATATTTCGTCTCCTCTTGAAAAACCATACTTGTCATTATAAGATTTAAAAAGGTCTATATCGATGTAGGCAAGGGAAAAACTTGAATTGTTATCTAACCTTTTTTGTATCTCCTTTAAGATAGAGACGTTTCCGGGTAATCTCGTGAGAGGATTTGCATCCAGTTCTCTGTTTGACCTGGAAAAGGAAAGGGATGTCCTCAACATTAATTCCTCAGTCGTAAATGGCTTTACTATATAGTCATCTATGATTAATCCTTCTATATCAATTTTTTTATGCAATTCCTCCTTTGGTATCAACATGATGATAGGGAGATGACCATACAGGTTATCGTTCTTTAACTCTCTACATAGTTCATCTCCCCTTATACCAGCCATAATCATATCTAAGATAATAAGGTCAGGAGGTTCATTATAGACAGAATCCAGAGCTTCTTTGCCATTATCTGACACATAAGCAAAGTATCCCTGCTGTTCCATGAATTTTTTTATCATGTCAGCGGTTTTCAAATCATCTTCTACAATTAAAATTCTTTTCGTCGTTATTTGCATTCTTTCTTATCCTTATGAAGAAAATCCAAAATCTTCCACCATTTCCAGATCAGTATCCATCTCTCTGATAATCTCCTCAATATCATTTTTTGAAAGGTTAAGGGTTTGCCATGCCTCTTTATTGAGTGGAGGTACCCACCTATCTCCACCTTGACCATGACCTATTCCCTTAACAAGAATATCTGCTAAGTGAATCATTGCTGTCTGTTTGGGAACCTTCTTAGCCAGATGAGGGGAATGATGATAGGTGATAGGGTCTTTTAAATTATCAGGAAGGTTCCATTTTTCACAAAGCCAGTTAGCCACATTGGCGTGGTTAAAATCCAATACCTTATTTTCAGCCTCAAGCATTGGCATTTCTTTTTCTTCGACTAATTCTAAAATCTTTTCGTATTCATCAGGCATGGAAACTTTTATGACTACCTTTCCTATATCATGCAAAAGACCGGCTACTGAGACTTCTTCAGGGTCCTTTTGATTCATTCTTTTGGCAATAATTCCTGATGTAATTGCTGTTCCAAGTGAGTGTTCCCACAGGCCAACCATTTTTCCTTCCATCATATCAAAGACAGAGGCGCTCAAAACCAGACCTTTTACTACATTGAAGCCGAGAAGAACAAGACCATGGGTTACGCTGGATATTCTTCCTGGGAAACCGTAAAAGGCCGAATTGATAAGCTTAAGGACCTTGGCAGAAAGAACCTGGTCACTGGAGATAATCCTTCCAATATCTTCTGCTGAGGTGGTGGAGTTTTCCACCATATTACTAATTTTTTGCACAACGCCAGGGAGTGTGGGTAATCCCTTTATGTTCTCTATTTTTCTTCTGACAGTTATCGTATTCATTTTTTATCTTGAAAAGTTTCGGAAACAGATGTTTCAAGTGAGGCCTGCCTCTCTTCCTCCTTTAAGACCAGTTGTTTTTTGAATATTTCCTTTATTTCCATAAGAACAGGATCAGATGTTACCATTTTAAAACGCTCTTCCAACTCTTCTACTAAAACCTCGAGCGGTTCTGTTTCTTCTCCTTTAGTGGAAACAGGGGATTTTTCTACAGTCATCATCTCTATGATTATCTCTTCAATATCCTTTTTTGAAAGTTTCAGGATTTGCCATGCCTCTTTATCGAGAGGAGGTATCCACATATCTCCACCTTGACCATGACCTATTCCCTTAATAAGGATATCTGCTAAGTGAATCATTGCTGTCTGTTTGGGAGCTATCCTAGCTCTATGAGGAGAATGATGATAGGTGATAGGGTCTCTTAAATTTTGAGGGAGATTCCATTTTTCAGCTAAAAATCCTCCAATCTCGGCATGTGTCATACCCAAAACCGCTTTTTCAGCCTTAAACATTGACATTTCCTTTTCTACGACTAATTTCGAAATCTTTTCGTATTCATCAGGCATGGAAACTTTTATGACTACCTTTCCTATATCATGCAAAAGACCGGCTTCATTGCCTTCCTCAGGGTTTTCTTGTTTTATTCTTTTGCCAATAATCCCTGATGTAATTGCTGTTCCAAGTGAGTGTTCCCACAGGCCAACCATTTTCCCTTCCATCATATCAAAGACAGAGGCGCTCAAAACCAGACCTTTTACTACATTGAAGCCGAGAAGAACGATCCCATGAGTGACGCTGGATATTCTTCCTGGGAAGCCGTAAAAGGCTGAATTGATAAGCTTAAGGACTTTGGCAGAAAGAACCTGGTCACTAGAGATAACCCTTCCAATATCTTCTGCTGAGGTGGTGGGTTTCACCACCATTTCACTAATCTTTTTTACTATACCTGGGAGGGTGGGTAATCCCTTTATGTTTTCTACTTTTCTTCTTATTGTATTTACATCTTTCATAGTTTATTATCCTCAAAAGTTTCGGGTTCGGATTTCTCTATGTAGGTTTTTCTTTCTTCCTCCTTTAAAATCAGTTGTTTTTTGAATATTTCCTTTATTTCCATAAGAACAGGATCAGATGTCACCATTTTAAAACGCTCTTCTAACTCTTCTATTAAAACCTCGAGCGGTTTAACTTCTTCTCCTGGCATGGGAACAGGGAAGCCTTCTACAGTAATTGACTGTATACCTAAATTATCTAATCTTAGCAGTAAGGAATCAGTTAGCTCTGTGCCCTGTCCGCAGAGGACTCTTCCATTATCAGTAAGGACATCCTTGGCGAGTTTCATCCCTGATTTGGCCATATCTAAAGGTATCTTTTGCATTTTTATGCTCCAAAAGAAATTAAATCAGTCTTAATTTCTTAACTATATATCGGCTTAACCCCTTTTTATCTTTATAGGATAATCAAATACAATTAAAATTTAATTATTTGGTTTTTTGAAGATTATTGCTCAGACCATTCTAAAAATCGGTGAGTATCTTCCTCATAACCAAACAGGGTTTTTATTCCTTTTTGATGAACCAAAAAATGAGCTGGTCTAGACAATAACTGGTCAAATGCATATCCTATGGGATAAAAGACATACCCCAAGAAACGTAAAGGATGTGCTGCGCTTTCTGGATCATATTCATCAGCAAAAGAGAGAGGAACCCCTGTTGCGGTAAAAAAGCAGACAATTAAAGATATGATTAATATTTTCTTCATTTTTTTGCCTCCTTTAAATAGTATTATCGTAAAAGGAGACGAATTTCTTGAGCTTTTTAGAGATATTTCTTTAAATTCAATGAATTTAACAAAGAATATCGACTGGAAATAATGCTGCTGTATGAGGGCTAGATGACCCTCATACAGCGTATTTTGAAGCTACTTTGAAAGGATAGCATTCAGGTCTTCATCAGGGGTGGTTATAGGCATAATATTGAATTTTTCTACCAGAACATTGAGAATATTCGGCGTAATAAAGGCTGGAAGACTTGGACCAAGCCTTATATCCTTAATGCCGAGATAAAGAAGGGTCAATAAAATGGCCACAGCTTTCTGTTCATACCATGATAAGACCATAGATAGCGGTAGATCATTTACCTCGCATTTAAAGGCATCAGCCAAAGCACCTGCAATCTTGATAGCAGAGTAGGCATCGTTACACTGGCCAATATCGAGGAGCCTTGGTATTCCACTGATATCCCCTAGGTCTTTATCAAAGAAACGGAACTTTCCGCAGGCAAGCGTCAAAACCACACAATCTTTGGGCACCTTTTCAACAAATTCGGTGTAATAGTTCCGTCCGGGTTTATAACCGTCGCAACCGCCCACTAAAAAGAAATGGCGGATTGCTTTATTCTTAACGGCATTAATGACCTTGTCAGCAACCCCCATCACTGCATTGCGTCCAAAGCCTGTAAAAACTGAGCGGCCGTTTTTATCCTCTGAAAATCCTAGCATCTCCAGAGCCTTTTTAATTACGGGTGCAAAGTTCTTGTCTGGAATATGGGTTACTCCTGGCCAGCCTACGAGACCGGTTGTAAAAAGGTTATCTTTATACGATTCTTGCGGCTTCTGGAGGCAGTTTGTGGTCATGACAATGGCACCAGGGAACTCAGAGAATTCCTTTTGCTGGTTTTGCCATGCTGTTCCGTAATGTCCGTAAAAATGGGAATATTTTTTCAGTTTAGGATATCCGTGGCATGGGAGCATTTCTCCATGTGTGTATACATAGATACCTTTTCCTTCTGTCTGTTTAAGGATCTCTTCCATATCCTTTAAATCGTGTCCAGAAACAAGGATTGCCTTGCCTTTTTTAACGCCAAGAGGAACCTTTATCGGTACAGGATGGCCATAAGTACCTGTATTTGCGGCATCAAGCAGTTCCATGGTGCGGAGGTTTATCTCCCCGCATTTCAAAACAAGACCGACTAGTTCATCAACGCTGATATCCTTACTCAATGGAGCAGCCAGTGCTTTATGGATAAAAGCATAGACCGCTTCATCCTTTTGTCCTAAGATCTGGGCATGGTCAGCATATGCACAAAGCCCTTTTAAACCGTAAATCAGAAGCTGCTTGAGAGAGAGAATATCAGGGTCATCTGGCTCAGATTTGATTCCTACCTTTTCTCCCTGAACCACTAGACCTCCCATAGTTTTTTCAGGAATGAATGTGGCCGGTCCCTCGGGAAAATCGGTTTTTCCTCCTGCTGCTTTTACCTTTTCCTTTAGAGAATCCCTTAAAGAAACACATTCATTAATAACCTTAACAAACCTTTCAGGATCAAAGTCTACATTGGTCACGGTGTAAAACATCGCTTCACATGTAAATTTATTTACATCTTCATCGATAATTCCTACTTTACGGCCTTCGACTGCGTAGAGGGATAGCCCTTTTAATGCATAGATTAAAAGGTCCTGCAAGGCAGCCACTTCCGGCTTTTTCCCACAAACCCCAACTTGAGTACAACCTTCTCCTTTTGAAGTCTGTTCGCACTGATAACAGAACATAACCTACCTCCTTTGAAAATGGTTAAATTTTTTCTTCTTACAATAAATAATATAGAGCTATCGTCGAAATTCCTTGACTTAAATCAAATAGACGAAGATTTTTTTAAAATTACTTCAAAAAACCCTCTCTTTTCTATTAGTCATCGGTTTTAATTAATCAGGCAGTTTCCATGAAAGAATTTGTAAATTAACAGTTTGGGCCAGCACATTCTATCGAATTAACGAGGGATACTGAGTGAGTCGAGAAATTTTAGAAGAAGGTAAAAAACCTTTAGAGAATCGCAAGTAATAATGTAAAGATTACAACTTGAAAGACCCAACCAATCACACAGACAATTACAGCCCTGAGCGTTGATGTATAATCAAGAGCTTGTCTAACTGCAATTATCATAGCCAGAAGCATCCAGAAGGTGGCTATCATAAAAATAATCCCCTTAAGAAATGGGATGATACCCAGGATTCGAATCAATCCAGGGGAGCTCGAAAATCCAATGGTCCGCAATAGTTGCCCATAGTCTGCTTGTGTCTGGGCCTCTGGAAGGATTTTTGTACCGATGAGGTAGGTCAGGTAGGCCCAAAAGAACCATCCAAGAAGGGCTCCAATTGTGACTATGAAAAGTCCTCCTAGTCCTTCTTTTGAAAGGCTCCCTATTCCAGCAGCTATGCTAGAGAGAACAACAACTATTATTGCCTGCGCAAAGGCTTCTTTGTCAGCCTCTATTTCTTCATAAACCTTGACATCTAACTTAGCAGCCCTGATAATCCTCTCGCTAAAACTGGCCATCTTTCCTCCTGAATTTATTTTTATTTAAATAGGGAATATAAGAATTCTTAAATAGTTATTTAATAAACTTTTATCAAAGAAATCATAATCCGTCAACAACATTTGACTTTTTAAAGCGATATTTATATTATCATTAAATTACTAAACACGACGATAATGCCGTCAATTTTCAAGGGTCCATAAATTATGCCAATCTTTGTAGTACAAAAGCATAAGGCTACTCATCTTCATTATGATTTTAGAATCGAAAAAGATGGGGTTTTGAAATCATGGGCAGTACCCAAAGAACCGTTAGGCAAACACTTCAAGAGATTAGCCATAGAGGTGGAAGATCATGAACTGGATTATGCTAACTTTGAAGGAGAAATCGAAGAGGGTTATGGAAAGGGAACTGTTGAGATATGGGATAAGGGGGATGTTAAGATTAAGGATTGGGGAGAAGATAAGATTGAATTTGAATTAAATGGTAAAAAATTGAATGGAAAATTTATTCTTATCCATCCAAAAAAATTTAAAGAAAACGAATGGTTGCTCATTAAGTAAAAAAATATCTAACCTTTAAATAATCAATAACATAAAAGTAAATTCTTCTACTCTTTGTTTTAAAATAAATCAATAATCTCTATTAAAGATCACTCTAATTTTCTGAAAATAAAAGGCAGGCTTGAGAAATAGATCAATGATAAAGTCTCTTTTATCCAATAAGTTATCTGAAAATAGGGTTCAATGTAATGTTTGCCAGAGGAAATGTATTATAAAAGATGGTGAAAAAGGTTATTGTAAGACACGTGAGAATATAAAAGGGGAACTTTATTCTCTTATTTATGGAAAGGTCGCCTCATTTTCTGTTAATCCTATTGAAAAAAAACCGATTTATCATTTTTATCCTGGAAGTCAATGGTTATCTTTAGGTTCATTAGGGTGTAACTTTTTCTGCCCTGGTTGTCAGAACTGGGAGATTGCCCATATAATAAGAGGAGAGATGAAGATGAGAGATACCCAATATATATCCCCTGAAGGCTCAATTAATATGGCAAAAAGGTATCATTGTATAGGTATATCCTGGACATTTAATGAGCCAACAATCTGGTTGGAATATACCCTTGATAGTGCAAAGATAGCAAAAAAAAACAACCTCTATACAAACTATGTTACCAATGGCTATATTACTGAGGAAGCCTTAGATACTATTGGGCCATACTTGGATATCTTCAGGGTCGATATCAAGGGATTCTCACAAAAAACGTATAAAAAAATCGCAAATATTCAGGATTTTCGTGGAATACTTAAAGTAGTAAAGCGAGCACGAATGAAATGGAAGATGCATATAGAGATTGTCACAAATGTCATACCGGGATATAATGATAATCAATTGGAAATAAAAGAGTTAGCTAAATGGATTAGGGATGAACTGGGTAAAGAGACCCCCTGGCATATTACTCGTTTTTATCCGTGTCTTGATTTGTCATATCTAAAACCAACTCCTATTTCACAAATGGAGAGCTTTAGAGAAATTGGGCTGGAATCAGGATTATTGTATGTATATCTAGGAAACGTTTCTCATCATCCAGGGGAGAATACATATTGCTCTAATTGCAAAAGGATGTTGATTAAGAGAAGTATTTTTGAAATCAAAGAGATAAATATAGCGGATGGAAAATGCCCTTTTTGCGAGCAGACGATTTATGGAAGTTTTTAATATAAAAAGGGAAGGTATTAAAGAATTTTAATACCTTCCCTTTTTAATTGGAGGAAAAGAGGAAGTAATTGAGAAAGTTCTTTTTACTTTCTTGTTTATATAGACACTGTATCCTAAAAAAAGTTCCATAAATTTAATATATTAAATTATTTAATTTCCAAATCGGTGTTATTTTGTTACGATATTTAACAATTTTTGTTATAGAAAGATTTCATTCTTGACAAACAACGTCAAGATTTGTTAAATATTTTTCCTTTTATTATTTTTAAAATGAGAAATTTATTAAACAGGAGAAATTAAATGAAAAAGAAGTATGTCTATTTTTTTGGTGCAGGAGAAACAGAAGGAAATACAAAAATGAGGAATTTATTAGGGGGAAAGGGTGCTGACTTGGCAGAGATGGCGAGTTTGGATGTTCCTGTTCCTCCTGGTTTTACAATAACCACAGAGGCATGTATAGAGTATTACAATAATAACAAAAGCTATCCTGAAGGGCTTTGGGATGAGGTAAAAGTAAATCTGAAGAAACTTGAGGAAAAGATGAGATTAAAGCTCGGCGATGATAAGTCACCCCTTTTAGTATCTGTTAGGTCAGGGGCGAGGGTTTCCATGCCTGGTATGATGGATACAGTATTAAATCTGGGATTGAATGATAGAAGCGTCAAGGGATTGGTCGATAAGTCAGGTAATGAGAGATTTGCCTATGATAGTTACAGGAGATTTATCACCATGTTTGGGGATGTAGTTTTGGGCATTGAGCATAAAAAATTTGAGGAGATTCTTAACAAGAAAAAAAAGAAACTCGGAGTAAAATTGGATACAGAGCTTAATGAAAAGGCCCTCCAAGAACTGGTATCTGAATATAAAAAGCTTGTTGAAAAGGAAAAAAATATCAACTTTCCAGAAGACCCAAAAGAGCAGCTCAAGATGGCCATTGATGCTGTCTTTGATTCTTGGAATAATCAAAGGGCAATTACATACAGGAGATTGAATAAGATTCCTGGAGATTGGGGAACAGCGGTAAATATCCAGACAATGGTATTTGGTAATATGGGAGACAATTCAGGCACGGGGGTCGCCTTTACAAGAGACCCTGCGACAGGAGAAAAGAGATTCTTTGGTGAGTACCTTATCAATGCCCAAGGGGAAGATGTAGTGGCCGGGATAAGGACACCTCAACCTATCGAGACTTTAAAAGAGAAGATGTCAAATATCTATAAAGAACTGGAAGATATATACAAAAAACTGGAGCAGCATTTTAGGGATATGCAGGATATTGAGTTTACCATTCAGGATGGTAAACTTTATATGCTCCAGACAAGAAAAGGAAAACGTACGGCTCTCTCCTCAGTTAAGATTGCCGTGGATATGGTAAATGAGGGACTTATTGATAAGAAAGAAGCGGTTTTGAGGGTAGACCCTTATCAGCTCGATCAACTTTTACATCCTATGTTTGATCCCAAAGCAAAGGTTACCCCTATTGCAAAAGGTCTTCCAGGTTCTTCAGGGGCAGCAGTTGGGAAGGTCGTATTTACAGCAGATAGGGCAGAAGAACTCCATGCAGAGGGTGAAGATGTGATTCTCGTAAGAAATGAGACCTCGCCTGAAGATGTGGGAGGAATGTATGCCTCCAAAGGGATTCTTACTGCGAGGGGAGGATTGACATCCCATGCTGCTGTTGTTGGAAGAGGAATGGGCAAATGCTGTGTTGTAGGGTGTGGTGCAATAAGTGTAGATGAAGAGAAGAGATATTTTAAGGTGGACGATAAGATAGTTAAAGAGAAAGACTATATATCGCTCAATGGAAACACAGGCGAGGTTATTTTAGGAAAGGTTGATCTGGTTGAACCAGAGTTGAGTGATGACTTTGAGACACTGATGAAATGGGCCGATGAAATAAGAACTTTGGGTGTTAGAGCCAACGCGGATACTTCACAGGATGCTGAGAAAGCTGTTCAATTCGGTACTGAGGGTATAGGCCTTACACGGACAGAGCATATGTTTTTTAAAGAAGACCGTATTCCGATAGTAAGAGAAATGATCATGGCGAAAGATAAAGAGACGAGAGACAAGGCCCTTGAAAAGCTTTTGCCAATGCAAAGAGAGGATTTTTTAGGGATATTTGAGGTTATGAAGGGAATGCCTGTAACGATAAGACTATTAGACCCACCCCTTCATGAGTTTTTGCCAAAGCATGATGAGCTTTTTGAAGAGCTGACAGAATTAAAACTAAAAGGGGGGGATAAAGAAAGAATCTCTGAACTGGAAGAGGTTTTATCAAGGGTAGATGCCCTTACTGAATTTAATCCCATGCTAGGGCACAGGGGCTGCAGGCTTGGGATTACCTTTCCTGAGGTATATGACATGCAGGTAAGGGCCATTTTTGAAGCGGCTGTTGAGATTGCAAAAAAGGGGGGGAAGGTTTTCCCAGAGGTCATGATTCCACTGACGGTTACAATTGAAGAAATGAGAATCACATATGAGAATGCCAAAGAGGTTATCAAGAAGGTTCTCAAGAATTCAGATGTAGAATTTCATTATATGATAGGGACTATGATTGAAGTTCCAAGGGCAGCTCTGGTTGCAGATAAAATAGCTGAATATGCCGAATTTTTCTCCTTTGGTACAAATGATATGACTCAGATGACCTTTGGTTTCAGCAGAGATGATGCTGGCAAATTCTTACCCTTCTATATAGATAAAGGTATTTTGAAGATTGATCCTTTTGTGGCCATAGACCAACAGGGCGTTGGAGAAATGGTAAGAATTGGTGCAGAGAGAGGGAAAAAGACGAGGCCAGATATTGAACTGGGAATATGTGGTGAACATGGTGGTGAACCAAGCTCAGTAGAATTTTTCCATCGGATCGGTTTAGATTATGTCAGTTGTTCCCCTTATCTTATTCCTGTGGCTCGTTTGGCTGCTGCTCATGCAAAGCTAAAAGAGGAAAAATAGATAAATGCAAAGGGGATATCCTCAAAGACCCATATTAGGGGTTGCGGGTATTATTATCAAAGATGGAAAGGTTCTTCTGATTAAAAGGGGCAAAGAGCCCGGCTATGGAAAATGGAGTATTCCTGGTGGGGTGGTTAAATTGGGAGAGCCCCTAAAAGAGGCAGTTAGAAGAGAGGTTTTAGAAGAAACGGGCTTAAAGGTTGAGCCCATAGAGTTTGTAGAGGTTTTTGAAAGGGTTATCCGAGATAAAGAGAGTAAAATTGAGTATCACTATGTCCTCATAGATTTTATCTGCAGATATATCTCTGGTGAAGCAAAATCAGGCACTGATGCCCTTGATACCCGATGGGTAGTCCCAGAAAAGATCTCAAACTACAATATGACTACTGGTACAGAAGAGGTTATAAAAAAGGCCTTTAAGAAATTCAGTTCCTTTCATTAAGGTAGTTAAAAGATCAAATACCCTTATATTCTCTTGACCACGAGATTGGATCCTTAAGAAAATCTTTTATAATCTTGCTTTCCTCTTTCTTTAGCAATCCAATCTTTTCTGCTGTTTTCAATAAGATTTCCCATGTGGTTAGGGAGTGAAGCTTGAGATTTGCTGCCTTTAGCTCCTTATAAGTATCAGGATAACAGCCATACTCAAAGATGACCAGAGTATCATTTACCTCTGCGCCAGCATTTCTTAAGGACTCACAAAAGCTTAACTTGCTCTTTGCTGTGGTAGCCAGATCCTCTACCAGCAAAACTTTTTTCCCCTTTTCCATGACACCTTCTATGATCTTATCCTTACCAAAGCCCTTAGATTTCTTTCTCACATAGACCATAGGAAGGTTTAGTGATTCTGCGAGCCATGCAGCTAAGGGGATTCCAGCCGTTTCACCACCAGCAATCACCTCTATATTTTCCATTCCAATATCGGATTTGGTTTTTTCTGCGAGCATGTGGATGATCTCTTTTCTTTCTTTCACAAAAGAGATGAGCTTTCGACAATCCACATAAACAGGACTAGCATTTCCAGAGGTAAGGATGTAAGGGGTTTGAAGACTCCAGCTCACTGCCTCAATATCTAAGAGGATCTTTGCTGTTTTTTCTCCTGGATCTTTCGAGTTATCAATCATTACTTACATATTTTTTATGATGGTTGATCCAAATTCTGAGCATCTAAGGAGGGTTGCGCCTTTCATAAGCCTCTCAAGGTCATAGGTAACCTGTTTTTGAGAAACGGTCTTCTGGATGGCGTTAACGATCAGGTCTGCCGCTTTTTGCCAGCCAATATGTTCAAGCATCATGACACCTGATAATATAAGCGAACCGGGGTTGACCTTATCCTGTCCAGCATATTTTGGAGCAGTGCCATGGGTTGCTTCAAACAGGGCAGTGGTATCGCTCATATTTGCTCCTGGTGCCATTCCAAGCCCTCCTACCTGAGCAGCCAAAGCGTCAGACATAAAATCCCCAGTTAAATTGGGCATGGCTAGTACACTGTATTCATCGGGACGGAGAAGGATCTGCTGGAACATAGAATCAGTTATTCTATCCTTGATAAGGATTTTATCTTCAGGTTGTTTTCCATTATATTCTTTCCAGAGTTCGTCCTCTGTTATCGTATTATCTGCGAACTCCTCTTTTGCTAATTCATAACCCCAGTCCTTGAACGCCCCTTCTGTGAACTTCATGATATTTCCCTTATGGACAAGGGTAACACTCGATTTTTTGTGGGATATAGCATATTGAATGGCCTTTCTTACCAGTCGTTTAGTGCCTGTAACGCTGATAGGCTTTATACCTATTCCTGAATCTGCTTTAATCTCATTACCCAATTCATCTTTAATATAATCAATAATCTTTTTGGCTTCAGGGCTGTGTATGGGCCACTCTATACCTGAATAGACATCCTCTGTATTCTCCCTGAACACTATCATATCAACCTTTTCAGGAGTTTTTACAGGGCTGGGTACTCCATCAATATATCTTACAGGTCTTACGCAGGCAAAGAGATTTAAAACCTGTCTCATGGTTACATTGAGGCTTCTATATCCACCACCTATAGGTGTTGTTAAGGGTCCTTTTATCGCAACATGATAGTGTTCAATGGCCTTTAAAGTGTCATCTGGCAGCCATTCATCATATTTTGCCTTTGCCTTCTCACCAGCATATATTTCAAACCATTCAATCTTTTTTTGTCCTTTATATGCCTTTTCAACTGCACTATCAAATACCCTTACAGCAGTAGCCCAAATATCAGGACCTGTTCCATCTCCCTCGATAAAGGGGATAATAGGATTATCTGCAACGATTAATTGACCATTTTTTATTTCAATCCTCTTTCCTTTCTCAGGTTCTTTGAGCATTTTAAACTTAACCATTTATCCTCCTTAAATATTGGTATTTTAAAAATTTTAGTATGAGTCAAAAATTATACTTAATATCAATCCTTTGTCAAGAGTAACTCCTCCTCGTATCAAAAAATTATATTTTTAGCTATAATTAATTGATAAGTTCTTGCTTGACACGATTTTGGACTTATGTTAACCTTTTTAAAACCTTCGGGGCAGGGTGTAATTCCCGACCGGCGGTATAGCCCGCGAACCTCTATATAATTCTAGGGGTTGATCTGGTGTAATTCCAGGGCCGACAGTTACAGTCTGGAGGGGAGAAGGTTGAGGTTTACGATATTTATCCCGAAGGTTTATTTTAAATCTTCGGTTTTTTTTTATTTAATCAGTAGATGATGTCAAAGAAATATATGAGATTGGCCCTTGAATTGGCAGAAAAGGGAAGGGGAAGGACAAGTCCTAACCCTATGGTTGGAGCTGTTATTGTAAAGAAAAACAGGATTATTGGTCAAGGGTATCACAAAAGAGCAGGTTTTCCTCATGCTGAAATTGTAGCGTTAAGGCAAGCTAAAGCCGAGGCTGAGGGAGGAACCATTTATGTGAACCTTGAACCATGCTGTCATTATGGAAAGACCCCCCCATGTACAGATGCGATTATAAAAAGCAGGGTTAAAAAGGTGGTAATAGGGATGAAAGACCCCAATCCCCTTGTTTCTGGAAAGGGGATTAAGATTCTAAAGAAGGCAGGTATTGAGATAAGTGACGGTATTTTAGAAGAGGAGTGTAGGAGGTTAAATGAAGCATATATAAAATTTATAAAGTCTGAAAAACCATTTGTCACCCTTAAGGTTGGTGAGAGTATCGATGGAAAGATTGCTACGAGAAGGGGAGAATCTCGCTGGATAACCTGCAAAAAGTCGAGAGAATTTGTCCATAAACTCAGGAATGAATCTGATGCAATTATGGTAGGTATAAACACGATTATAAAAGATAATCCAAGACTCACATCCAGATTAAAAAGCATTAAAGGAAAAAATCCAAAACGGATTATTGTGGATAGTTTTTTGAAGATTCCATTAAAGGCCAAAGTCTTAAACTCAAATGATGCTGATACTTATATTGTTACGACGAAAGATGCTTCTAAAAGGAAGAGATTATTATTACAAAAAAAAGGAATAAAAATATTACTGATAAATAAGAAACAGGGAAGGGTGGATCTACAGAAGCTTATGGTAGAGCTAGGAAAATTAAACATAACCAGCCTTTTAATAGAAGGTGGAGGAGAAATAAATGCCTCAGCGCTGAAAGAAGGTTTAGTGGATAAGGCCATGTTTTTTATTTCTCCAATAATCATAGGAGGCAAAGAGGCTCCCTCTCCTGTTGGTGGTGAAGGATTTCTTTTTTTGAAGGACGCGAAGAGCCTCAAGAATATTATGGTTAAAAGAGTTGATCAAGACATTCTCATAGAAGGTTACTTGAATTAATTTTTTAGATATGTTTTCAGGTATTATAGAAGAGATAGGCACAGTTAAAAAAATATTCAAAAAAGGGACATCTCTGACTTTGACAGTTCAGGCGAACAAAATTCTGAAAGATATGAAAAAGGGTGATAGTATCTCTGTAAGTGGTGTGTGTCTTACAGTTATTGGTCATAATGATAGCTCCTTTTCTACAGAGGTTTCTCCGGAGACTATAAAAAAGAGTAATTTAGGTGATATCAAGGAGGGAGATAAAGTTAATTTAGAAAGGGCTTTAAAGATTGGTGATAGGCTTATGGGACATATGGTAAGCGGGCATATCGATGGAACTGGAATTATTGTAAAAAAAGAAAAGAAGGGTGATTTTATAGAGACTACGTTTCAGGTCCCCAAAGAACTGATGAAATATATTGTTGAAAAAGGTTCTGTAGCTATTGATGGAGTAAGTCTTACAGCTTTAAGTTGTAAGGAGGATACCTTCAAGATCAGCTTCATTCCCTATACAATTAATATGACAACTTTCCGTACTAAAGATATTGGAGATTCCGTCAATTTTGAGTGTGATATTATTGGAAAATATACGGAGAGTTTTTTATCAAGAGAGGAAAAAGAAAAGAAAAAACTCAGCAGGGAGTTTTTAAAAGAACATGGATTTATTTAATTAAAGGAGGTTCTTTTTATATGAAGTTTAATACTATAGAAGAGGCCATAGAGGATATAAGGGCGGGAAAGATGGTTGTCCTGGTGGATGATGAAGATCGGGAGAACGAAGGTGATTTAATGGTAGCCGCAGAAAAGATAACCCCAGAGATCATTAATTTTATGGCCAAGTATGGAAGGGGACTGATATGCCTTTCCATGACTTCCAAGCGTTTAAAGGAGCTAGAAATACCGGATATGGTAAATGAGAATACTGCAACCTTTCAAACAGCATTTACTGTTTCTATTGATGCAAAAAAAGGAATTGCAACAGGAATATCTGCCTCTGATAGAGCAACGACTATTCTTGCGGCTATAGATCCTAAGATAAAACCGAGCGACCTTGCTCGCCCAGGACATGTATTCCCTCTTAAGGCAAAAGAAGGAGGGGTTCTGGTAAGGACAGGTCAAACAGAAGGCTCTGTGGATCTAGCAAGATTGGCTGGTCTATACCCTGCAGCGGTTATATGTGAAATAATGGATGAAGATGGAACGATGGCCAGAGTACCAAAGCTTATGGAATTTTCTAATGCCTATCATTTGAAGATTGTTACGATAAAAGACCTCATTGAATATAGGATGAGAACGGAATCCTTTATCCGTAGAGCTGCTGTTACAAAGGTTCCTACTGAGTTTGGGGTTTTTGATGCGATTGCCTATGAGAATACCTTAAACGACCAATCTCATCTCGCTCTCATTAAGGGTAAGATTAAACCTGATTCTGAGGTGTTAGTCAGGGTTCATTCTCAATGTCTTACAGGCGATGTTTTTGGGTCTTACCGATGTGATTGTGGCGAACAGTTAAATAAGGCCTTAGAGATGATTTCCAAAGAAGAGAGGGGTGTTTTATTATATATGCAGCAAGAGGGCAGAGGCATAGGTTTTGTCAATAAGTTAAAGGCCTACGAACTGCAGGACAAGGGCCTTGATACAGTGGAGGCCAATGAAACTCTAGGATTTAAGGACGATCTGAGGGATTATGGAATAGGGGCCCAGATTTTGGTAGACCTGGGGCTTAAAAAGATTAGATTGATAACTAATAATCCGAGAAAGATAGTTGGTCTTGATGGCTATGGGTTAAAGGTTATAGGAAGGGTTCCCTTAGAGATAAGACCAAGGAAATACAATGTGAGATATCTTACCGCAAAACAGCAAAAGCTCGGACATTTGTTAAATAATATCAAATAATATAATAATATAAAGAGAGGAGAGAATTATGCCAAAATATATTGAAGGGAATCTTATAGGTAAGGATTTAAAATTTGCGATTGTTGTAAGTCGTTTTAATGAGTTTATTACTGGAAGGTTGCTTGAAGGGGCGTTGGATGCTTTAAAAAGGAGTGGGGTTAAAGACAGTGATGTAAGTGTTGTCAGGATACCAGGTGGTTTTGAAATTCCTTTTGCTGCTAAGAAAATGGCCTTAAAGAGAAAATATGATGCAGTTATATGTTTAGGAGCCGTCATTCAAGGAGATACCCCTCACTTTGAGTATATAAGTGCAGAGGTGACTAAAGGGATAGCTAGCATTTCCCTAGAAACAGGGATTCCAGTCATACTAGGAGTTTTGACAACTGATACCATTGAACAGGCTATAGAGAGAGCTGGGACAAAGGCTGGGAATAAAGGATGGGATGCAGCTATTGCTGCCATTGAGATGGCAAATGTTTATAAAGCTATAGATACAAATAAATAATATGGGAAAGAGGAGAAGATCTCGAGAAGAGGCATTGAAAATTATCTATCAATATGAGATATCTAGAGAAAACATAGAAGAGATTTTAAGACGCTATTGGACTTATAATAGTCTTTCCGATGATATTGTAAGTTTTGCTACTGATCTGGTTAGGGGAACAATACAGTATATTGAAGATATAGATCAAAAGATTGAAAAATACAGCGATAACTGGTCTTTAGACAGGATTGGAGCAGTAGAGTTGGGTATTCTCAGGATAGCCATTTATGAGTTGATTTATCGAGATGATATTCCACCAAAGGTGAGTATTAATGAGGCTATTGAGATAGAAAAGAAATTCGGGAGCGAAGATTCCTCAACCTTTATTAATGGTATTTTAGATAAGGTAAAAAGAGATATAGAATTGAAGGGATAAGGCATTCATTTGTGATAAGTTTAAAAATAGTTTCGAAGGACCTTCTAAATATAAAAAGCGGAATCATTGTTGTACCTTTTTTCCAGGATATTATTCCCTCTCGTGGGAGTTTAAGTCGAATCGATTGGTTAATGAGCAACAGAATTTCTCATCTTATTCTTTCCGAAAAATTATCAGGAAACTATATGGGAAGAGGCCTCTTTTGCAATTCTGACAAATTTATTACTGATAAAATTTTGTTGATAGGTATGGGTAAAAGCTCAACTTTTGACATTAAAAGGATATTTAATATATCTTCTTCTGTTATTGATATTCTATCGAAGATTAAAATCTATGACTTTTCTATAGAGTTGATTGGCAAGAATATCGTAAGCCTCGAGCCTTATCTAATTTTTGAACAGATGGTCAAGGGTTTTATTAAAAAGACTAAAGAAAGGGATATCGTGATTCATATCGCAGAAGAAGATGACCTGATATATAAGATATTAGCAGAGACTGCAGCACAGATTATTCCTAACTATAAAGACTCTCTCACACTAGCTTAATTATTTGGAATCATGAAATATGCCATCCTTTCTGATATACATGGCAATCTTGAAGCCTTTCAATCCGTTTTAAACGAGATAGAAAAGGAATCGCCGGATAAGATATTTTTTTTAGGTGATATTGTAGGATATGGTGCCAATCCTAATCAATCCATTGAGTTGTTAAAGACCATAACAGATATGGTTGTCGTTGGTAATCATGATCATGCTGCTGTGGGATTAACCGATATATCATATTTCAATATATATGCAAAAGAGGCTATATTGTGGACACAAACCCATTTAACGTCTGATAATGTTGAGTATTTGAAAGGACTTCCTTTTTCAAGAAAAATAGAAGATATAACTTTATTCCACTCCTCACCTAAAGAACCAGAAAAATGGTATTATATTTTTGGAATTGATAATATCGAAGATAATTTTAATTATTTTGATACGAGGATATGCCTTATAGGACATACCCATGTTCCTCTTATAATCATTGAAAATAAAAAGAAAGAATTATTTGTGTCTATAGAGAATCCAATTAAGATCAAAAATAACCTAAGATATATGATTAACATAGGAAGCGTTGGACAACCTAGAGATGGTGACAATAGATCAGCGTATGCTATTTACGATACTGAAAAAAACTTGTTTCAGATCCATCGTGTATTTTATGATATTCACAAGGCTCAAGCAAAGATAATAAGTGAAGGCATACCAGAATATTTAGCCTATAGATTGGCATATGGAAAGTAATCGTTTTCTTATTGTAAGAAGATTATCATTTTGTTATTATTAAAAAATTTTGAAGGAATTTAGGTTTTGGAGAAAGATATTTATGAGTGATCGATACGATTTTAAGAATATCGAGAAAAAATGGCAGAAGATATGGGAAGAGAATAAAACCTATCAGGTATCTGAGGATTCACAGAGAGATAAAAAATATTATGTTTTAGAGATGTTTCCTTATCCTTCTGGAAAGATTCATATGGGTCATGTAAGAAACTATACCATTGGGGATGTCATATCAAGATTTAAGAAGATGCAAGGATATAATGTTCTCCATCCAATGGGTTGGGATGCATTCGGCCTTCCAGCTGAGAATGCTGCTATTCAGAGAGGTATCCATCCATCAGAATGGACATGGGAAAATATCGGATACATGAGAACCCAGATGGAAAGAATGGGATTGAGCTATGATTGGGATAGAGAAATAGCTACTTGTCATCAAGATTATTATCAATGGACCCAATGGATATTTCTCAAGATGTATGAGATGGGCTTGACATATAGAAAAAAGGCGATGGTGAATTGGTGTGAATCTTGCAAAACAGTCCTTGCCAATGAACAGGTAGAAGGTGGTTTATGCTGGAGATGTGATACTCCTGTGGATACAAAGGAGTTGGAACAGTGGTTTTTGAGAATCACTAAATATTCTGAAGAGCTGCTTAAAGGCTGTGAAGATTTGATTTCGGGTTGGCCGGAGAGGGTTTTGACTATGCAGAAGAACTGGATCGGAAAAAGCTATGGAGTCGAGATCAATTTTCCTCTGGAGGGAAGCAGTGAATCGATCACGGTCTTTACGACCAGACAGGACACCCTCTTTGGAGCCACATTTATGAGTCTTGCCCCTGAACATCCGTTATCAAGTGAATTGCCTAAAGGGACCTCTTATGAAAAAGACGTTAATAAATTTATCTACGAGGTATTAAAAGAAGGTAAAATAAAGAGAGCTTCTGAAGAGGCAGAAAAGAAGGGTGTTTTTACAGGAAGATATGCTATTAATCCTGTAACAGGAATGAGAATTCCGATCTGGATTGCAAATTTTGTTCTTATGGATTATGGAACGGGGGCTATTATGGCCGTACCTGCTCATGATCAGAGAGATTTGGATTTTGCAAGGGAATATGATTTGCCTGTTAAGGTTGTTATCCATCCCTATGAGGGTTCTCTTAATGAGTCAAGCATGACAGAAGCCCATATTGAGGATGGGTATCTCGTTAGTTCAGGCGATTTTGATGGGATGAACAATAGGGAGGCGATGGATAAGATTGCCGATTTTCTGGAGAAAAAAGGTATAGGGAAAAAGACGGTTAATTATCGCTTGAAGGATTGGGGAATTTCTCGTCAGAGATACTGGGGAGCACCTATTCCTGTAGTTTATTGTGATCAGTGTGGAATCATTCCCGTCCCTTATGAGAGTCTTCCGGTTCTGCTCCCCCTCAAGATCGAATTTAAAAAGACAAAAAAGTTGTCCCTTGAAGACACGCAAGATTTTGTAAATACGGAATGCCCGAAATGCGGAGAAAGAGCAAAGAGAGAAACAGACACAATGGATACGTTTATCTGTTCTTCATGGTATTTCTTAAGGTATACCTGTGCCAGATATAAGGAGAGCCCCATAGATACGAAGGCCGCCAACTACTGGATGCCGGTTGACCAGTACATAGGTGGGATTGAGCATGCTGTTATGCATTTATTATATGCTCGTTTTTTCACAATGGTTCTGAGAGATGCTGGGCTTATTAAAGTAGGAGAGCCTTTTAAAAATCTTTTAACTCAGGGAATGGTTCTCAAGGACGGAAGCGCCATGTCAAAATCTAGGGGTAATATTGTAGATCCTGAGGATATCATTGAAAAATATGGGGCAGATACGGCAAGAATATTTATTATTTTCGCATCACCTCCGGAAAAAGAATTAGACTGGAGCGATCAGGGTGTTGAGGGAGCTTTTCGATTCCTAAATAGAATATGGCGTCTTGTCAACAACTACTTAGACGATATGAAGGACGTAAGTATAAATCACGATAGTCTAAACGAACTCTCTTCAGATTTAAAAGATATAAGGAGAAAGACACATCAGACAATAAAGAAGGTTACGGATGATATCGGCAAGAGATTTCACTTAAATACAGCTATTAGCGCCATTATGGAGCTTATCAATACCCTTTACAAATGGGAGGTCAACGTTAAGGATGAAAAGTCTTTAATGGTGGTCAAAGAGGCGATTTTATCCTCTATTATCCTTCTCTCTCCCTTTGCACCACATATCGCCGAAGAAATGTGGCAGTTAATAGGAAACAAGGAAGAGTTATTATCACATCCATGGCCTTCCTATGAAGATGAGATTACTAAAGAAGAGGAGATTGAGTTGGTTGTTCAGGTGAATGGAAAGGTTCGTGCTAGGGTTTCTGTCAGTGCTGATGAAGATGAAGAGGAGCTGAAAAGGATAGTATTGGGAAATCAAAGAATTAAGGAGTGGGTTAAGGATAAGTATATCAAGAAATATATTATTATCCCTAACAAATTGGTTAACATTGTTATATAGGATAAAGGATATGATGAGAGCAAAAAGGATTCTTATTTATATCATGGTTTTTAGCCTTTTTGGCTGTGGCTATCAATTGATTGGCACAGGGAAAAGCAAACTTCCAACCCATATAAAAACCATTTCTATCCCTACCTTTGTTAACAAGACTCGAGAGCCAGGGATAGAGATAGAGATAACCAGGATTATTCGAGATACATTTATTCGAGATGGGAGATTAAAGATCGTTTCCTCTGGTAGTGCAGATAGCCTTTTAAGTGGAGAACTTAGAAATTATAACCTAAGACCGATATCCTTTGATACAAACGATAGAGTAACAGAATATAGAGTTTTGATACATAATGAGATTATCTTTAAAGATCTCATTGCAGATAAGGTGATTTTGAAACAGAGTCTGACTGCAGATGAGACATATAAGGTTACCACTGTTATTGCTAGTAGAGAGGCGACAGAGAAGGAAACGAGAAGAAAAGCGTTTGTTGAATTAGCTGAGATGCTTAGAAGTTTAGTATTTGAGGGATTTTAATAGTCAATGGCTGTAAGAAATTATACTGCTCTCATTAAAGAGATAGAGAAGGGTCTTTTTTCTCCAATATACCTTTTTTATGGTCAGGAAACATACCTTATTGAAGAGGCTACAGAAAAGATTTTTAGATTATATGTTGATCCAAATTTTAAAGATTTTAGTTATAGGCTTTTATATGCAGATGAGGAGAGCCCATCCGTTATTATTGATGAAGCAAAAACTCTTCCTTTTATGGGAAATAAAAAAATATTGGTAATCAAGAATATTGATAGAGTAAAAAAGGAAGATGATGAGATCATTATTAATTACTGTTTGAACCCCTCTCAGAGTAGCTGCGTTATCTTTACTGGTGAAGAGATAGATAGGAGAAGGAAATTTTTTCATGTTGTTTCAAAAAAAGGTATTGCAGTAAGATTTGATTGCCTTTCTGATAAAGATTTAGATAGTTGGATTAAAAAGAAACTTGAGGGGTATAATTTAAAGATATCTGAAGAGGCGCTATCCTATCTTAAGAATTTTGTTGGAAATGATCTTAGAATGATCAACAACGAATTAGAAAAGGCGGTTTCGTTTGTCGGTGAAAAGTCTGAAATTAGACTTGAGGATATTGAAGCTGTTTCAGGAGACATTCATTTTCGGTCTATCTTTGAACTTACTTCATCAATTGGTTGGAAGAAAGAAGAAGATGCTTTAAGGCTTATCAATAAGATATTACTTCAAGGAGAATCTCCGTTAAAAATACTTGCACTCATAAGCTATCAAATTCGTTCGATAATGTTGACAAAATTCTATCTAAAAAAACGATATTCTCTAACGAGGATATCAAAAGAACTTGGGATACCACAGACTTTTCTTAAGGAATATATTAAGCAGTCAAAAATTTTTCAATTTAGAGAATTGAGAAGTCATCTGAAAGAATTGCTCAATATCGATATACAATTAAAATCTTCTAAGTTATCCCCAAAGATTCTTTTAGAGTCTTTGATATTAAAGATGTGTGCTCTTCCTTCAGGATCAGAAAGGACGCGGTAAATTTTTAGTGGTTATTTTTTGCTTTTATTTTTTAAAGAGCTGACCTTGCTTGATAAACGTGCTATTTTTCTAGAGGAACTTTTTTTATGGATAATACTCTTTGAGGCAGCCTTATCAATAACAGACATTGCAGCTGTTAGAGATTTATTGGCTTCCTCAGCATTTCCCAGCTCTATTTTTTCGTTGACATTTTTTATTGCTGTCTTTATCAATTTTTTGACTTGTGTATTTCTTGACTTTCTAATCTTATTTTGTCTCGCCCGCTTTAGGACAGAAAGATGTTTTTGCATTTTGGTTCCTTTCAAAAGATTATTTTTTAAACTAATTTGATTAAAAAGTCAATACTTATTTTTTATATTTTATTATGAAAAGCGAATCAGAAAAAAAAATAAAATATAACTCACAAAAGATAAATAAAGAAGAGATTACAAAGGCCGCAGGCGTTGTAAGCGCAGCAACCCTTTTGAGTCGGATACTAGGATTTATAAGGGATATGGTTATCGCTAATGTTTTCGGAGCAGCTATGATTGCAGATGCCTTTTTTGTTGCCTTTAGAATTCCAAACCTCTTGCGTCGCCTTTTAGGCGAAGGCACGCTAACCGCAGCCTTTATTCCTGTATTCACTGAATATCGAGAGACCGGTAAAAAAGACGAGGCATGGGATTTAACCAATTCATTAATAACAATTTTAATTCTTCTTCTTATCAGCATAACATTTTTGGGAGTTATTTTTGCTCCAATTATCGTAAGATTAATCGCACCCGGATTTTACAGCTCTATGGATAAATATACCTTGACTGTTGGTCTTACCAGGATAATGTTTCCTTATATCTTTTTTATCGGTCTTACGGTTATGGCTATGGGAATATTAAATTCCCTTAAACATTTTGCAACCCCATCCCTTGCCCCGTCTATTTTAAATATCTCTATGATTTTAACCGCCCTCTACCTATCACCCTATACAAAATATCCCATTTTTGCACTTGCTTACGGGGTTATATTGGGTGGAATAGGTCAGCTCATATTTCAGATTCCTATTCTCCTAAAAAAGGGGTTGAAGTATAGAATAAAGTTTGATTGGACTCATCCCGGGGTAAAAAAAGTAGGGGGTTTGATGCTTCCCAGTGTTTTGGGATTGGCAGTAGCAGAGATTAATATATTTGTTGATACCCTCTTGGCTTCACTACTCAAAGAAGGGAGTGTTTCTTTTTTATATTATGGGAATCGTCTGGTTCAATTTCCTCTAGCTCTGTTTGGTGTGGCTATGGGAATAGCCATATTACCTATGTTATCGATTACCTCTGCAAAAGACGATATTCGTGAACTCAAAGATACATTATCTTTTGCATTAAGACTTGTTTTTTTCGTAACGATTCCCGCTACTATAGGTTTAGTTATTCTCAGAGTCCCTATAATTAATGTTCTTTTTCAGAGAGGAGAGTTTCTTGCTTCTGACACGTATTTTACTGCAATAGCCCTTCTATATTATTCTGTAGGATTATGTGCCTTTGCCGGTGTAAAGATTGTTGTCCCAGCCTTTTATTCTTTGAAAGATGCAAAAACTCCTGTCAAAATAGGTATCTATGCCATGCTGGCAAATATTATTTTAAATTTAATTCTGATGGTTCCTTTAAAACATGGAGGTTTGGCCCTCGCTACTTCATTATCATCAATGCTAAATCTCAGTTTGTTAGTTTTTATTCTAAGAAAACGATTAGGTCCTCTGGGGATGAAGAAAATAATCAATTCTATTATCAAATTGTCTTTTGCTACAGTAATCATGGGAATTATTTTAGCCTCCTTGACCCATATCTTTTTTAGGTTAGATTCTTATTTTTTTGAAAGGTTGCTATTTTTAATTTTTAGCATCTCAATTGCAATGATAGCCTATTTCTTAATCTCTTATTTACTCCGAAGCGAAGAGTTGTTATTCTTATTTGATTTTATAAGGAATAAGGGTTCTAAAGAGATAGCAAAGGAGCCTTAATGAAAAATCTTTTAAATGAATTTATAAATCATCTTGTTGTAGAGCGGAGATTAGCAAAAAATACTGTAGATGCCTACTCTAGAGATATAAAAAGATTTATAAATTTTTTCAGGCTCAGATCCCCGAAAGATTTATCTGATATAATAAGAGATGATATTAATAATTATCTTTCAAATTTCAGAAAAGAAAAATTGTTGGCTTCATCTCAAGCGAGGCATTTGGTTTCAATAAAAATGTTTTTTAGATTTTTGGTTAATGAAGAATTGATAGAGAAAAATCCAACAGAAAATATAGAATCTCCTTCTCTAACGAGAAAACTACCAGAAACTCTATCTTTTGAGGAAGTTGAGAAGTTGTTAAAAAAACCTGATAAAAATCACCCTTTAGGACTCAGAGATTCAGCCATGATAGAGCTTTTATATGCTACCGGCGTGAGGGTTTCTGAGTTAATATCTTTAACCATTAACGATATAAATCTTGAAGTCGGTTATATTATATCTATGGGTAAGGGGTCTAAGCAAAGAATCATACCCTTAGGAGAAGAGGCTTCTCTGCGATTAAAAAACTATTTAGAGTCTTCTCGTCCTCTTTTAATTAAAGGTAAGGCTATTAATGAATTGTTTGTAAACAGACAAGGAGATAAAATGACTCGCCAGGGTTTTTGGAAAATTATAAAAAAATATGCAAAGGCTGCTGGCATTGCAAAGGAGATTAGTCCCCATTCTTTAAGACACTCTTTTGCAACTCATTTATTAGAGGGAGGAGCAGATTTAAGATCTGTGCAGAAGATGTTGGGACATGCCGATATCTCTACAACCCAAATTTATACTCATATTATTAAAGAAAGACTCAGAACTATTTATGATAAATACCACCCAAGGGCATGAGTTCGAAAATGAATTTACAAGATAAGGTAAGAAATATAACGAAACAGATTATCACCAAAAATTATCGGGTAGAGTCTACCCATTTATTGAGAAACTTTATTGCGGACAAGAGAGAAGAAATAAAAAAAGGTCATATAAATGGAAAAAAAGGGTCTGACACAGTTCGGGCCTATTCAAAGCTAGTAGACAAAGTCATAGAAGGAATATATTTTGCCTCCATAGAAAATTTTGATCAAAAGTTTTCAAAAAAGAAAAAAACAAAATGTGTTTTGATTGCAATAGGAGGCTATGGAAGAGAAGAACTGAGCCCATACTCCGACGTAGATATCTTATTTTTATATGAACCTTTATTAGATATATTTATAGATAACCTTGTTAAGGATATCATCACTACTCTTTGGGACACCGGTTTTAAGGTTGGCCATAGTTGCAGAACCATAAAGGAAAGCATGAGGATTAGCAGTTTAGATCTTTCTGCGCAAACAGCAATGATTGAATCAAGATATATTATCGGTAATAAAGAGCTTTATAAAAAATTTAATAAGGCATTAAAGAAGAATGTTATTGATAAGGGAATAGACTTTTTTATAAATCGTAAAATATTAGAGAGAAAAAGAAGACACACCATGTATGATGAATCAGTAAATTTGTTAGAACCCAATATTAAGGAAAGTCCTGGAGGGCTCAGAGATTTTCATATTACCATGTGGGCAGCGGCTACTAAATATGGTGTTAAAAGTCTTAAAGATCTTTTCGAAAAGGGGCTTATAAGCAAAAAAGAGATGAAGTCTATTATGAAATCTTATGATTTTTTATTGAGGGTGAGGAACGATCTGCATTTTCTTGTCGGTAAAAGATGGGATATCTTGGATATAAATATACAAAAAAGGGTAGCATATAACCTTGGTTATAGAGATAAAGATAATCGAAAATTAGTAGAGCTATTTATGCAGGATTATTATATCAATGCTACTAATATTTATTACTTCTCAACGATGTTTTTAGATAAGTGTCTAGCAAAGAAGGTTTTAAAATATAAAAAGGGCAAAGATATTGATGGTTTTTTTGTCACCAGAGATAGTCAGATTGATATAAAGAATGGCCAAGATATTTTTAAAAAGAATCCTATTTTATTAATGAAAGTATTCTCTTACGTCCAAAGATTTGGATTAGAAATAAGTATTGAAACAAGAAAAGCTATTGCATCTTATCTGTATTTAATAGATGAAAAATACAGGGAGTTACCTGAAGCAAGGGATATATTCTTAATGATATTAAAAGAAAAGAGCGCTGGTCGAGCACTCAGGCTTATGAATGAACTTGGGGTTTTAGACCAATATATACCAGAATTTAATCCTATCAAATGTCTCGTTCAATATGATTCTTATCATAAGTATACAGTGGATGAGCATACCTTAAAAAGTATAGAGATACTTGAGGATTTGCCTAAAGCTAAAAAGAAAGGACTGGGGGAACTCTCTGAGTTATACAAAGAAATTTCTAACCCTGAGCTCATTAAACTAGCATTGCTGTTTCATGATATTGGAAAGAGTGGTGGGCCAGGTCATATAAAAAGAGGAGGAGTAATAGCAGATTCAATAATGGAAAGGATGGGACTACCAAATGATGTATCTTCCAAGATAAGATTTTTAATAGATAATCATCTTGTGATGAGCCATATATCTCAGAGAAGGGATATGCATGATCACAAGGTGATAAGAGAGTTTGCAGAACTTATAAAAGAAGAAGAAAATTTAAAGATGTTGTCTGTTTTGACTTATGCTGATACAAAGGCTGTAGGACATGATATTTGGTCAGAATGGAAAGCTACATTATTAATGGAACTTTACAACAAGGCCATGGATTATATAAGAAAAGGGGGGAGAGCTTTTTTAACAGGCAGATCTTTGATCAATAGATTAGAAGAAGAGATCTTAAAAAAAGTACCTTATCGTATAGATAAAAAAAATATACAGGACTATCTCGAGATGATGCCCCAAAAATATACAGCCACTACTTCCGCTGAAAGAATAGCAAAGCATATTAAATTGGCACAAAGATTAGTGAAAAAAAAGCTGGTTATTGACTGCTGTCAAAATCTTGATATAGGTTATACAGAATTAATGGTATGCACCCATGGTAAGACAGGATTATTTTCAATGATTGCCGGAACCCTCACATCAAAAAATATAAACATCCTAGGAGCTCAGATATTTACTAAGAGGGATGGAGTTGCAATTGATACCTTACAGATTAAAGATTTGGATGGTAAACCCATTTTAGATAATAAATTTTGGTTAGCATTTGAGAAAGATTTATTGGAGGTAATAGAAGGGAAAAAGAGTGTAGAAGAACTTATTTCTTCAAGAAAAAGATATGTGTTTCCTAAAAAGATAAAGGGCCCAAAGGTAGATACAGAAGTGAGGATAAAAAATGATATTTCTGATACTCATACGGTTATAGAGGTGATTGCTGAGGATAGAATAGGGCTTTTGTATAATATAACAGATACGTTGTTCAGATTAGATCTGGATATTTATATTGCAAAGATATCTACTGAGGCAAACAAGGCAATAGATGTTTTCTATGTAACCGATTTAAAATGGAAGAAGATATTCTATTGGAAGAAGTTGAGAGATATTGAAATAGAATTGAAAAGAAGACTTTCTAAAAAATAAATAATTTTTGATTTTTAATATGATTTATGATAGAGATAAATCTAATATTTCATAGTGAAATATTCACTAAATCTCATAGATTGTTCCATCTTCATAATTGATTTCAGATAAAATGATTGTTTTTTTGGAGAAGGAATATATTGATTTCAGAATTTAGCAAAGAAATTCTTTTAGAGAACAGTGACTATATCCCATCCCTTTATGGAATCAATGATAGACATCTCAAACAGATTGAAAATAGCTTTAATGTGAGAATATCAACAAGAGGAAACAGAATGAATATAAAGGGTGAAAAAGCAAGCGTATTAAAAGTTGAGAAGTTAATAATGGATTTGTACAGTATGTTGGAAGAAAATTGTCCTTTTGAGGATAATGACTTGAAATTTATATTAAGAGTTTTTATTGAAAATAATGGCGCTGATATAAAAGGTATATTTTCAGAAAGAATTGAGGTTGCATCAAAAAAAAGATATATAACTCCCAAGAGTATTGTTCAAAAGAAGTATATTGAGGCTATTCGAAAAAATAATATTGTTTTTGGAATAGGACCTGCAGGTACAGGTAAGACTTATCTTGCAATGGCCATGGGTGTTTCTGGTTTGATTAATAAACAGTTTCGGAAGATCATCTTAGCTCGACCTGCTGTAGAGGCTGGAGAAAAATTAGGCTTTCTACCGGGAGATCTCTATGCAAAGGTCAATCCCTACTTAAGACCTCTTTATGATGCTCTATATGATATGATAGATTTTGAAAAGGCTCAAAAATTCATAGAAAGAGAATTAATTGAAATTGCTCCTATCGCATATATGAGGGGGAGGACGTTGAATGATTCATTTATTATCTTAGACGAAGCCCAAAATGCGACTTCAGAACAGATGAAAATGTTCCTGACCCGTATGGGTTTTAATTCTAAAACCATCGTCACCGGAGATATAACGCAAGTAGATTTGCCTGACGGTAAAATATCAGGTTTAGTAGAGATTCAATATATATTGAAAAATATTCAAGATATTAAATTTATATATTTTTCAGAAAAAGATGTAGTAAGGCACGATCTCGTTCAATATATTATAAAAGCTTATGAGACCTATGAGTCGAGGTCAGATAATTTCAGGAAGAAAGTTTAGATGGATAACGAAAAGAGAAAGAAAATTAAGATTTTGAAAATAAAACCCAAAAAGGCTTCTGTTTCTTATAGAAAAGACTCTTCGGACCATCTTTTAAAATCTCAGATATCAAAATGGCTTCTGTTAGCAGCTTTTATGCTCCTCCTGTTGGAGTGATTAATGGAGATATTAATAAAGAATCAGCAAGAAAGGATAGAGATAGATATAGATTTAATAGAAAAGAAGACAAAGAAAGTTCTCGAAGATTTAGGTTGTAACGAGAGTGAATTGAGCATCCTACTTGTTGACGATAAGGAAATTCAAAAATTAAACAAACAATATAGAGGGATTGACAGTTCTACTGATGTTCTTTCTTTTTCAATGGGAGAAGGTGAGGGAGCAGAGGTCAATAGATGGTTATTGGGCGATATTATCATATCCTTGGAGACAGCATCAAATCAGGCGAATGAAAGAGGGCATGATATCATGGATGAAGTTTTGATATTAATCGTTCATGGAATTTTGCATTTATTAGGTTATCATCATGAAGATTCTGATGAATATGCTAAAAAGATGAAGGATCAAGAACAGAAAATATTGAGGAATATTTTATAAAAGTTTTTAAGAGAGGATAATATTTGTGAAGAGAATATGGGCTCCATGGAGAATGGAGTATATTGAGGATAGTGAATCTAAAGAATGTATTTTTTGTGAAAAGCCAAAGATGAAAAGCGATAGAAAAAATTATATTCTTTATAAAGGTTGTTTATCTTTTGTTATCTTAAATATATTTCCATATGCCTATGGCCATATTATGATTGCTCCTTACAGACATTTATCTTCTTTTACCAAACTAAAGAAGGAAGAGATTTTTGAAGTAGCCTTGATTGTTCAAAAGAGTATTGAAATCCTCAGGAAGACCTTTAAGCCAGACGGATTCAATATAGGTGTTAATGAGGGTAAGATTGCTGGGGCTGGTGTTGAAGAACATATGCATGTTCATGTTGTTCCCCGTTGGGCAGGAGATACAAATTTTATGCCTACGCTTGCAGAGATAAAAGTATTTCCAGAGCATCTTCTTACCACATATAGAAAGTTATTTCCATTATTTAAAAAAATTAAATTATAACCTTAATAAGGAAGAACTGTTATGTTGCCATCACTAAAATTTATCCTGGGTTTAATAATTATGATTTTGTTGGTGACCTTTGCCGTTAAAAATAACACACCAACTAAGCTCTATTATTATTTTAATCTTGAGTCTCCAGAGGTTCCACTTTTTTTAGTTATCCTATTAGGACTGTTTCTCGGAGCTGTTTTCGTATGGATCATTAACTTATTTGAAAGAATGAAATTAAAATATATTATTAAAAAAAAGGACAAGAAGATAAGAGAAATAGAAAAGGAATTGGTCAGCCTCAGAAATCTGCCCATAGAAGAATCCTTAAGCAATAAAAAAGACACAAATCTCCTTTCCGAAGGACCAGATAAATTTAACAGTAAAGAATCTTAGTGTGATTTTGAGGCTATATGTCTTATTTCTCCCATTATTATTTTATCCTTAAAAATCAGGCTCCTTTATCTCTCCTATCATTAATCACGATCTTTTCAATTATCTGTATTGTATTAATGCTCCTAAGAAATTCTTTATCTCGAAAAGAAAAGAGGAAAATAAGGAGACTAGAAAAAGAGAATCTTTTTTTCAGAAAGAGTATTAATCTTTTTTATAAAGATGATAAAGACAATGCCATTAAGGAGTTACGAAAATTAGTTAAAATCAGTCCTCATTCAGATGAGATATATCTGGAGATAGCTCGATTGTTGAGAGAAAAGGGAAAAACAACAAAAGCCATCAGGTTAAATAAAAGCCTATTATTAAAAAACAGATTAGATAAGAATTTAAGAATTCGTTTATTATCAGAATTGGGGATCAATTACAGACTTTTAGGCAATTTTAATAAGGCGGTCCAATATTTCAATCAGGTTATTGACCTAGATAGAAAAAATCTAAAGGCATATCTACAATTAGGAAGACTTTATAAAGATTTAAAGGACTGGAATAATGCCTATAATATTCAGAAAACAGTCTTGAAGATGAAAGGGATAAAAGATACTAAGGAGTTAATCTATATCAAGATAGAGGCAGGGAAAGATATACTTTCTCAAGGAGATAGAAAAGGAGCTATTCGATATTTTAAACAAGCTTTATCCCTTGACAAAAATTGTATTTATGCCCTCATCAGCTTAGGAGATGTTTTCTTTAATCAAGGCAGAAAGAGAAAGGCTCTTTCTTTGTGGAAAAGAGTAGGTGAGGTAGATCATAATTTTTTGCCTTTGGTCTCTTCTAAAATAGAAAGAGTTTTTTTTGAATTAGAAAAATCCGATGAACTCGAACTCTTATATAAAAACTATCTCAAAAAAGATCCTAAAAATGCAAATCTGCATCTCCTTTTAGGTAAGTTTTTTTTAAGGAAAAATATGTTAAAACAAGCGACAGGAGAATTTCAAAAGGTTATTGAGATCAACCCTCATGTAACTGAAGCCTATGCCTGCATTCTTAAGATATCCACTGCTGAATCAGATAGAGATTATCATGTTCCTTTCGATGTCTTGAAAGATAAGAAAAATATCTATAAATGTAAAGAGTGTGGTTTTACATCTCAAGAGGTTTTTTGGAAATGTCCCTCTTGTAAAAGGTGGGATACGATACTACTTTCTTTTTAGTATTTCCCCTGTCATCGGCACAAAACGAACCCCTGTAATATGAGTAGTCAAAAAATCCCCTTTCTTTTTTTCGATTAATGTCAATGTTTGAAAATATGTGGTACTTCCTAAAGGTATGATAAGTCGGCCTCCCTCTTTCAATTGATTTAAAAGTGGTGGTGGAACATGGTTTGCTGCGGCAGTTATCATAATAGCATCAAAGGGAGCATATTCCCTCCATCCAAAATATCCATCCCCATGTTTTACTTTTATACTCTCATAGCCTTCTTTTATTAATGTTTCTTTTGCTCTTTTTGTCAGTCTTTCTCGAATCTCAATGGTGTAAACCTTGTCTGTTATTTCTCCAAGAACAGCTGCCTGATATCCTGAGCCAGTTCCTATTTCAAGAACCTTTTCTCCCTTTTTAATTCTAAGAGACTCTGTCATAAGGGCAACTACATAAGGTTGAGATATGGTCTGGCCTTCATCAATGGGTAAGGGATGGTCTGAATAGGCGACGTCCCTGAATTTTTTATCGACAAAGTTATGCCTTAAGACCCTTTCCATCGCAGTCAAGACCCTTTGATCGGTTATTCCTCTTCCCTTGAGATCATTTTCTATCATCTTTTTCATGGCTTTTTCAAGTTTAGAGGAATCTTCTTTAGTATTTTGAGCATAAGTAATGGAAATACACGAGAAAATAAGCAAGAGAGAAAAAGATAGAAATAGAGCGATAATATTTTTTTTCATAAGATTTTCTTTTATGCTTAAATGATAATCTGAAGATTTGAGAGAAAGATAACACAATATATAGACTTATTCAATTTTATAAAGGAGCGGAAATAGGAGAAGAAAATAGAAAATTCTTGACTAATGATGACTCTAATATATAATTATTCGATTAATTTAATAAATACTTATTTTAGAAATATTTACAGAATCTAAAAAGGCTCAGAGATGGAAAAAGGTTTAGCCGGTTTAAAGAGAACCCATTCCTGTGGGGAGTTGAACAAAAGGAATATTGGCACTGAAGTAATTCTTATGGGATGGGTCCATAGGAGACGAGATCATGGAGGATTGATATTTGTTGACTTAAGAGATAGAGAAGGGATTACACAGATCGTATTTGATCCTGATATTAGTAAAGAAGCTTTCAAGAAAGCAAAAAGTCTCAGGAATGAATATGTTATAGCTATTTTTGGAAGTGTTGCTGAAAGACCTCCTGGGACAATAAATAAAGAACTTCTAACCGGAGAAATTGAGGTTAATATTAAAGAGTTAAAAATATTAAATACAGCAAAGACATTACCCTTTTCAATCTCTATTGAGGATGAAGAAGAGCTGACAGAAAATGTGAGGTTGAGATATAGATATTTGGACCTTAGAAGAGCTCCTTTACAGAGAAACATGAAGTTAAGACATAAGTCAGTAAAAACGATCAGGGATTTTTTCGATGATGAGGGGTTTATTGAAATTGAAACCCCTTTTTTAACAAAGAGTACCCCTGAAGGTGCGAGGGATTATCTTGTTCCTAGCAGGGTTAATCCAGGCAGATTTTATGCCTTACCTCAGTCTCCTCAAATATTCAAGCAGTTGTTGATGATTTCTGGTTATGATAAATATTTTCAGATTGTAAAATGTTTTAGGGACGAAGATTTGAGAGCAGATCGACAACCTGAATTTACTCAGATAGATATGGAGATGTCCTTTGTCAATCCTGAGGATATCTTTGATGTAATTGAAAGAATGATGTTTCAAATATTCAAAAAGGTTAAAGGAAAAAAAATCACTATACCTTTTCCAAGAATAAGTTATCAAGAAGCTATAGAGAAATATGGAACTGATAAGCCTGATACGAGATATGGATTAGAGTTGGTTGATATAACAGAAGTTTTTAGCGGTTCAAGTTTTAAAGTTTTTAAAGATGTGGTTAAAGAAGGGGGAAAGGTAAAAGGAGTTAATGTAAAGGGATGTTCTTATTTTTCTCGTAAAGAATTGGATGAACTTACAGAACTTGCTAAAACTCTTGGTGGTAAAGGATTAGCATGGTGTAAAATTGAAAAAGGAACTATCAATTCTCCTGTCGCTAAATTTTTTAAAGAGGAGGAATTAAATTCTATATCTTCAATGCTAAAGGGAGAAGAGGGAGATATTCTCTTTATGGTTGCGGATAGGACTCCGTTTGTATCAGAGATTTTAGGCAAACTGCGTATATTTTTGGCTGAGAAGCTTAAATTGATAGATAAGAATCAATACAATTTTGAATGGGTAACAGATTTCCCCCTTTTGGAATATGACCAGGAGGAAAAGAGATTTGTTGCTATGCACCATCCCTTCACATCACCTGTAGATGAAGATATTTCCCTTCTCAACGAAGACCCGTCAAAGATAAGAGCAAAAGCATATGATTTGGTTCTCAATGGTCAGGAGATAGGAGGGGGGAGTATAAGAATACATCAAAAAGAAATTCAAGATCTAATGTTTAAATGCCTCGGGATTAGAAAAGATGAGGCAGAAGAGAAATTTGGTTTTTTACTGGAGGCTTTAGAGTATGGTGCACCACCTCATGGAGGAATCGCATTAGGTCTAGATAGACTTCTTATGATCCTGTCTGAATCCAGAGCAATCAGAGATGTAATTTCTTTCCCAAAGACTCAAAAAGCAACGTGTCTTTTGACAAATGCTCCGTCTCCAGTAGATAATAAGCAACTCAGCGAACTCAGTTTAAAACTCAAGCTCCATCAATAGTTTTTCTATTAAATAGGCTCGAGAAATTAGCTTGACAAATATACTAAATCATGGTATTTTGAGAAAAATTCTTCTTTTAATACCTAACTTAAAAAGAGGGAGGTGTAGCAGGTGAAGAAATATCTTTCAAATTCTGTCTTAGTAATGGTTTCAATTGTGGCTCTTCTAACAGTTTTTATCCTTTATGGTTGTCCTAAGAAGCCTAGTGATCTGGTTTTCGGTACTGAGGAGGAACGGGCTATAGAAAAGGGTGAAAAGGCTAAAAAAGCCCCTCCTGCTCCTATGCCTGTAAAACCAGTAACAGAAAGAGCTATGATATCCCCTATGCCTACAAGCCATAATGTAGTAAAAGGTGAAAGCCTTTGGGTCATTTCTGAATATAAAGATGTTTATAATAATCCTTTGCAATGGCCATTGATATATAAGGCCAATAAAAATCAGATAAAAGATCCTGATTTGATTTTTCCTGGTCAGAATCTAACGATTTCACGTGATGACCCTTATAAAGAAAAAGAAGATGCAGTAAAATTCGCTAAGACAAGAGGCCCATGGTCTTTATGGGATGGTAAGGTATTGAAATATTCTGAAATGAGAGGTTTCTCGGAAGAATAAGAAGATTTTTGGTTTCAGTTTAACAAAGACAGAATTTTTTTAAACTTTTATCTATTTGAAAGAAGTAGAAAACATTATAAAACTCTTGGTCCATAAAGGACCAAGAGTTTTTTTGTATGCCCTTGATTGAATTAGGTTTAAATCAAGGGCTTTATTTTATTGTGATAAAATTGTGATAGTTTTCTAACCACTTCAAATTTTTTTATTCCTTTTATTGACAATAGCTTATATTTTTGCATAAATTGTTTGATAATTGATTGTTTTATTTTCACGACTAAAAAATAAACAGGAGATTCTAAATACGGAGGTTCGAAAAATGAATGATAAAAAAGAATGTCCATTTTGTGAACGCAATGAATTATTGAATTCACTAATTTTCTACGAATCCAAGTATAAAAGTAATAATAGATGGTTTGCATTTCTCGATTCTCTCCCTCTTACTGAGGGTCATACTATACTAGCTTTAAAAAAAAGGAGAAATAAGTGTCCAAATAAGTTAACACCAGAAGTTTTTGAAGGATTAGAGAATGCTTTGAAAAATGTAACTCGTAAATTGAAAAAAGTTTATAAAACTGAGGATATTCTCTTTGCATCACTACGCGGCAAAACTCCCCACTTTCATTTTCATTTAATTCCACTACATAAAAAAGATGAAAAAAAATGGCGTGAAAAAACACTGTATGAAGAAGGACATCTATTTGAGTTCTTAGGGTATTTAGAATGCGAAAAAAAAGTAAAAGAATATCCTCGGCAAAGAATAAGTAAAAATTGGTCTGAAGATGATCAACGGAAAAACAAAGCTAAAAAACTGAGGACAAAAATTGTTGAACTGAAAAAAGCTTGAGGGAATCATAACAAAATCAGATCGAGAATTTTTAATTTGGAGGAAATTGTTTGGAAGAGAAGGTTTATAAATCTGGCTTTATATCCATAATTGGTAGACCAAATGTTGGAAAGTCAGAATTATTGAATAAATTGGTGGGTAGAAAACTCTCAATCATTTCAGAAAAACCTCAGACCACGAGAAATAAGATTATCGGGATTAGAAATTTAACAAATTCCCAAATGATTTTTTTGGATACTCCTGGCATCCATATGGCTCGATCAAAATTGAATCGATCTATGACAAAAATTGCTTTAGCCTCTTATCAAGAGGTCGACATCATATTATTCGTTATCGATGATAAAATTGAAGCAGGGGATATTGACAGAGATGTTCTTAAGAGATTGGAAAAGATTGATACCCCCGTTTTTCTAGTATTAAATAAAATAGATTTGTTAGGGGAAAAGGACATTTCATCAATAATCAGTCTTTACAAAAAGGCCTTTTCTTTTTTTAGAGATATTATACCTATTTCTGCTCTAACAGGAGAAAATTTAGAGAGATTGCTAAAAAAAATTGATGAAAATTTAGCCCCTGGGCCTCAGTATTTTCCCGATGATATGTTGACTGACAGGCCAGAGTCTTTCATTGTAGCAGAATTGATCAGAGAAAAGGTAATCAATTCTACAAAACAAGAGATTCCATATGCCGTTGCCATCATCGTTGAAGGTTTAGAGATGAAGGGTGAAATGATGGTAATCGAGTCAGTTATATTTGTAGAAAAGGAATCCCAAAAGGGTATAATTATTGGAAAGGGTGGAAAGATGTTGAAGAAGATTGGCAAGGATGCAAGGCAAGAGATTGAAAGATTTTTTGGAAATAGAGTATATCTCAATCTATGGGTGAAGGTAAGGAAAGACTGGAGAAAAGATGATAAATCATTAAAAGAATTTGGATATCACTAAAGGGTATCGTATGCCAATATTTCGCTCAAGAGGAATGGTCTTAAGAAGTAGAAATCTGGGAGAGGCAGACAAAATCGTTAAATTTTTTACCGAGAGATATGGAAAGATAAGTGGAGTTATAAAAGGGGCCAGAAGGATAAAAAGCAGATACGGCGGGGATATTCAACCATTAAATTTGGTAAATTTGATATATTTTGACAGAGAGAACAAAGGCTTAGTAAATATAAATTCATGCGAAACGATCGTCTCTTTTCATAAAATAAGGGAAGACTTTGAGAGATTAAGCAGAGGTCTTTATATCATTGAGCTGATTGATTTAGTGCTGAAAGAAAGACAGAGGAATAAAAATATATTTGATTTAATGACCCGTATTATTTCTTCAATTGAGGCCTCTGGGTTAGAGAGAATTGATGCCCTTCTTCGAATTTTCGAAATACGCATCTTGTCTCTTATTGGCTATAGGCCAAGGCTTGATCAATGTGTAAAGTGTAACCATCTTGTACAAGATAAAGATAGTTTTAAGTTCAGTTATCTTTTTGGGGGCATTCTTTGTGATAGATGTTCTAAAGACAGTCAAGATGTTTTGAAAATAACACCTGGCGTGTTGAATTTTATAAAAAAGGCCATGGCTGTGGATTTGGAGAGAGTAACAAGACTAAAATTAAACCTTGAATTAAATAGAGAATTAAGCAGGCTGATAAACACATACATAGAGGTCCATTTGGGAAGATCTCCTAAAACCTATAAATTTTTAAATCAATTATCTGAAAATAATAAAGGATTATGATCGTTTTCATTTTTAAAAGCAAAAATCTTGAATTTTTATAATACCCTTTTATTATATATTATATAGACGTAAATTAATGTTTTATTTTTTTAAGAAGGGAAGCTATGCACCCTATTCTTTTTGAGTTTGGTTCAATAGAGGTGAGGTATTATGGCTTAATGTATGTCGTCTCTATATTAGTTGGGATTTTCCTTATAAAAAAAGAAGTTAAACGGAAAGGCATAGCTCTTACAGAAGACAATATAGTTAATTCCGTTCTTTTTTTGATTATTATGGGGATATTGGGAGCCAGAATATACTATGTTATATTTAATTGGAATTTTTATAGCAGGAATCTAAAAGAGATACTTGCAGTTTGGCATGGTGGCTTGGCAATTCATGGCGGGTTAATCGGAGGATTTATTGCTGGCATCCTGTTTTGTAAAAGGCATAATCTGTCTTTTTGGGAAATGGCAGATTCAGTAGCACCGGCAATCATTTTAGGACAAACCTTTGGTCGCTTTGGAAATTTTATGAACGGGGATGCCCATGGAATTCCCACAGACACGCCTTGGGGTATCGTATTCCCTCCGACAAGTATTGCTGGGGCTCAGTTCGGCTCTGTTCCTCTTCATCCTACGATGTTATATGAGATGGTTTTAAATTTTACGATTTTCCTTACTCTTTGGGGAATCAGAAAAAGAGAATATAAAAAGGGATTCTTGTTTTCATTATATATCACCCTTTATTCAATTGGACGCTTTTTTGTTAGTTTTTTCAGGGCTGATAGTTTAATGATAGGAAACTTTCGAATGGCCCAGGTTATCAGTATCCTTCTTGTTATTGTTTTTGGTAGTTTCATCGTCAAAAGAAGGCTCTGGTGTCGATAGGATATACTATGAAGTGGAGAGGTTAAAACCAGAAAAGAAAGAGTTATGATTTGTCATCTGAAAGGAGAACTGAATGAGAGAGGATTTCTTGTCGAAGATTTTTAAAATATCGATATTTCTTTTTCTATTCGTCGTTTTGTTATTAAAGAGTTCTGATGCAGAAACCGATCGAGAAAATCCTTCCATCTTTGGTTTGCAAAATGGGATGAAGGTGATTCTCTTAGAGGATCACTCTTCACCTGTTGTAGCGCTTAATGTTTGGGTGAATGTGGGAAGCGCTGATGAAAAGAAGGAAGAAGCAGGTTTATCTCACGTATATGAACATATGCTTTTTAAGGGTACAAAGAAAAGGGGAGTTGGTGAGATAGCCAAAGAGGTTGAGGCTGCTGGAGGAAATATCAATGCCTCTACCTCATACGACTATACTATATATTACATTGTAATTGCCAGCAGATATCTTGATACAGCTCTCGATATATTATCTGATGCAATCATCAATCCAGCTTTTGATCCTAAAGAATTAGAGAGAGAGCTAGATGTCATATTGGAGGAGGTTAAGAGGGCTAAAGACCTTCCTGAGAGGGAACTTCAAGATAAGCTTTTTTCAAAGAGTTTTAGAGTTCATCCCTATGGAAAGCCTATTATTGGATACGAACAAATCATAAAAAGCCTTACCAGAAAAAAACTGCTGGAGTATTTTGATCGATGGTATGTTCCTGAGAATATGTTTCTCGTTATTGCAGGAGACTTTGATAAAGATATTTTGATACCAAAGGTAAAAGATGCCTTTGGTCGATTTAAAAAAGATTATCTTCCTGAAAGAGAGAGACCCATAGAACCGACACAAGACGAATTAAGGAATGTTATTTTCTCAAGGGATGTAAAAAAAGCCCGACTGAGTCTTGCATTTCACATTCCAGAAGCCACACATCAAGATACCTACGCTTTAGATGTGCTTGCCTTAATTCTAGGGCAGGGAGAGAGTTCCAGACTTTTCCAAAGAGTAAAGATACAAAAAGAGCTTGTAAACTCTATTTATTCATATGCCCTATCTTTTAAGGATCCAGGGATATTTTTAGTTGAGGCCTCTTTGGAAAAAGATAAAGTTCAAGACGCCCTTAAAAATATTTTAGAGGAACTATTTAAGCTAAAACAAGAAAGTGTTTCCTCTAGAGAACTGGAAAAGGCAAAGATTAATTTGAAGAGTGATTTTATATATAAGAAGGAGACCATGCAGGGCCAGGCCAGAAGCCTTGGTTTCTTTCACGCGGTATTTGGTGATATCTCCTATCAAAAGAAATATATAGAGGAGATAGATAAGGTTTCAGCAAAGGATATTATGAGGGTTGCCGGAAAATATTTAAAAGATACTAACATGACAGTTGGGATTCTTCTTCCAAAGGATACAAAGGAGATTATCGACGTAAAAGATATTAAAAGGATAACAAAAGACATTAAAGGAGAACTTGAAAAAAGGCCATCCAAACAAGCTGAAAGTGAAATTATAAAGAAAAAACTGGATAACGGCTTAACCCTGCTTATTAAACAAAATCATGGTGTACCTATTGTAGCAATGAGAGGGGTATTTTTGGGAGGTGTACGTTTTGAAGTTAGTGAAAATAACGGGGTGAGTAATTTTGTCGCTGAGATGTTTACAAAAGGGACGAAAACAAAGAGTTCTCTCGATATAGCAAATGAGATAGAGTCGATTGCTGGAAGTGTTTCAGGTTTTTCTGGAAGAAACAGTTTGGGAGTTGAGGCAGTCGTCCTTAGCCAATTTTTTGATAAGGGGATAGAACTCTTTGCTGACCTCATTCTCAATCCAAGCTTTGATAATGAAGAACTAGAGAAGAAGAGGAGGGAGATTATTTATAATATTCAGCGAGAAGAGGATAATCTTATACAATCAACGGCAAAGATGTTTTACAGCACTCTTTTCAAAAATCATCCCTACGGAATGACTTCTCTCGGGACGATAAATTCAGTAAAGAATCTTTCCAGAAATGATCTGAAAGAGTTTTATCAAAAGTACATTATTCCCAACAACATGGTCCTTAGTATCGTAGGAGATATAAACAGCAATGAGGTCATAAAGAGAGTAGAGACCCTTTTTGGGAAATGGAGATCTCATGATTTTATTTCACCTCATATACCTAAAGAGAAAACCGTTGAGAAGGTAAGAGTTAAAACAAAGAGAAGAGAAAAGAAGCAGGCCCATATTATGCTTGGTTTTTTGGGAACATCTATGAAGGGCCCGGATAGATATCCTCTGGAGGTTCTGAATTCTATTCTCTCAGGTCAAGGAGGGAGATTGTTTATTGAACTCAGAGATAAAGAGAGTTTGGCATATACCGTCACATCTTTTAATCGTCTTGGCATAGAACCTGGATATTTCGGTGTTTATATAGCAACCAGCCCTGAAAAAGAAGAACAGGCCATCAAAGGGATTAAAAGAGAGTTGAGAAAGATAGTAGAGAGAGAAGTTAGTGTTCAAGAAATTGAAAGGGCAAAGAAAAGCCTGATCGGAGACTATGAGATTGGCTTGCAGAGGTATTCTGCTCAGGCTGCTGATATGGCCTTTAATGAGATTTATGGATTGGGTTTTGATGAATTTAAAAGATATTACAAAAAGATATCAAAAGTAACTACAGGTGATGTTCTCAGGATAGCCAAGAAATATTTAAATTTGGATGCCTATATCCTTGCAGTCATAAGGCCATAAAATAAATTCATCGGGTTAAAAAGGAGATCTTTTTATGTATCACCATTAAAAGATTTTTATTCAATTAAGTTAGGGAAATTTGCTCTTTTAATGGTAATTTTTTTGATGGTTTTCATAACCCCAAGAGCTGTCTTTTCTCTTGCCGATTATCTCAGCCAGAAAGAGGTAAAACTAGACCAGATAAAATCACTTTCTTTTTATAAACGAAAATTTAATGTTGTGAAGATAGTAAATCGTGATCCTGATAGAGAAGAAAAGTCAAAATTGGATGAGGTCTTCCTCTTTTTTCTCGGAAACTACTCTGTTGAAACATCAGGCGAATACAGCAGAGATAGAATAGTAGGAAAAAGGTCACTTAAGCAGATTGTGGATCAATATTTCATGGATACTCAAGGATTCGTTGATCCCAAAGAGCCAACGATAAAAGTCATCTCTAAAAGGAATAAAGAGATAGGATATATTTTCCAAGGGAGTAGATGAAGTAAACATATGGCAGGAAAAGAAAAAAATAGACATTAAAGTAAACTACAGACCAATCGGTGAAATGGCAGAATCTGGGAAAGTAATATTGCGGGTGATTGATGATTTCTTGCTTTAGTTCAATATTTTTAAAGTTTCCGTTAATTTTCAATCCAGATCATCACAAACTTTAAAAACTTATCTCTAGATAAACGTCTTTTTCTCTCTTATTTAATTTTTTAGTTGTATCTTTATATAATTTCTTTCTTTTTTTCTTTTTGTCTGTGTTAGGTAATCTTTCTATGATAAGATTGAAAGGAGTAATCATTAAATAAAGAATTATAGGATATATTTAAAAAAGGTTTTTATGATGAATTTTACCCTCCTTTCTAAGGATATATTAAACAGTCTGAGGATAGCTTCTCTTTTGAAAGATATCGATTCCTTATCAAAGGATTTAAAGAAAGAAGTCTATCTTGTAGGAGGGATTGTCAGGGATTTTATTCTGGGAATGGTAAAAGAAAATGAAATGGATATTGCAGTTGAAGGGGATGTAAAGGTTTTTGGAGAGGAGTTGGCCAGAAGAATTTCAGGCTCTTTTTTCTGCTTGGATAAAAAGAGGTCTCTATTCAGGGTTGTGCTGAAAAAGGGAGAAGAGTTTGTCCAGATTGATATTGTAGGTTTCAGAGAGGGCATGATTGAAGAAGATCTTCTTTTGAGAGATTTTACAGTGAACTCTCTTGCTGTGAAATTAAAAGATATATTGGAAGAGAAGGAGGTCTCAGTTATTGACCCTTCAGAGGGAATAAAAGATATTCAGAATAAGATTATACGCGTTAAAGATGAAAAAATTTTAGAAGATGATCCTCTAAGGTTGTTAAGAAGTATCAGATTTTTAACATTAGGTTTTCACTTAGAAGAAAGGACCGAAAAATTCATCAAAGCTAAATCACATCTTATAAAGACAGTTTCTCCTGAGAGGATAAAGGAAGAGTTGTTCAAGATATTTTTATCCCGCAAAAGCAATTATTTTATCCAAAAGCTCTATAAATTAAACCTTTTAGAATTTCTTTTTCAAGAGATAAAGTCCTTAGAGAATATATCTATAGGTGAAGGGAAAAGATACAACCTGTGGAAACATAGTCTCAACACCTTGATTTTTTTAGAAGAGATTTTCGATAGTCTCGAATTTTTGTTTCCTCATTATTTTGATTGGCTAAAAGTTCATCTCAAAGAAGAGGTCGAGGCAAATATCTCTAAAAAAGAAATAGCAAAATTCTGCGCTCTCTTCCATGATATTGGAAAACCAAAGACAATGACGAAGGATAATCAGGGTAATAGAAGATTTTTTGAACATGAAAAAGTAGGTGCAGAAATAGGGAAAAATTTTGGTTTAGGATTGAAGATGAGTAATCGTTCAGTAGATAGTATCAAAAAAATAATATTAAATCATTTAAGACCTCTTCATATGAGTAAAGCCGAGAAGCTTTCAGAAAGAGCTTTTTTTAGGTTTTTCAAAGATATTGGGAAAGAAGGTGTTGAAGTCTGTCTGATTGCCCTTGCGGATGCAAAGGCTACTCTGAAAGAAGGCAGAGATTTGAATAATACTGATGTGAGTGGAGTTATAGACAGGTTATTTGATTATTATTTAAATCGATATATAAAATTCGAAGAGAAACCTCTTATTAGAGGCAGAGACTTAATCAATTTATATGGTATAAAACCAGGACCTATTTTTGGAGAAATATTAAGAGAGGTTCAAGAAGCTAGAGGTTCTGGAATAATAATTGATAGAAATGAGGCTTTGAAATATATAGAAGAAATTTTTGGAATTGATCAGATTCATTAATACTTATAGAACATATCATAAACTATTTTAATTGATTTTTTTTATGGTCACTATATAATAAAATAAAAATTAAAGAACTGGATAATTGAGCGGGCATAGCTCAGTTGGTAGAGTACAAGCTTCCCAAGCTTGGTGTCGCGGGTTCGAATCCCGTTGCCCGCTCCATTTTTTACTTGGAAATAGTTGGATTATTATGAAAAGTGAATTCGCTGATCTCCATCTTCACACAAAATACTCCGATGGTCTTTCTTCACCAGAAGAAGTTGTTGAGAGATCAAAAAAAATTGGTTTGAAGGCTATAGCTATTACTGATCATGATTCGATTATGGGAATTGAATCTGGGCTTAAAGCTGGAGAGAGAAACGGAATTGAGGTTATTCCTTCTATTGAGCTTACTGCTACAGAGGGAAATGAAGATATTCATATATTGGGATACTTTATTGATTGGAGAGACAAGAACTTAGAAAAGAAAATGCTTAAAATCAAAAGATTGCGTGAAGAGAGGATGCTTCGAATGATAAAAAAACTAAAAGATTTAGGGGTTTATATAGATGTTGATAGATTCATGGCATTTTCTGGTGATGGTTGTGTTGGGAGGCTGCACCTTGCCCGTTTCTTAAAAAACGAGGGATGGGTATCTTCTCTGTTTGAGGCCTTTGATAGATTTATTGGAAATGGTAAACCAGCTTATATTGAAATAGATGCCCTAAGCTTTAAAGAAGCCATCGATATTATTTTAGAAGCTAAAGGTATACCTGTTTTTGCTCATCCTGGTTTAACAAAAAGAGATCATCTTATTCAAGAGATGATGAAGTTCGGTCTTAAGGGTTTGGAGATCTACCATCCTTCTCATACCCCTGAAGATATAAAGCACTATCTAAATATTGCAGAAAAATATGATCTTGTCATTACAGGTGGTTCAGATTGTCATGGGAATTATAATAGCGATATATTAATAGGTAAAACAAAATTGCCAATGGCTTATGTTGAAAGGCTGAGAGAACTAGCCGTTAAAATAAAATAGCTTTTGCTTCTATTTGAATTTAACTTAAAACCCAATTTTCCTATTTTCCCTTGCCATTTAAAAACTGTTTTTGTATAGTTTCTTTATCTGTAATAGGATCAGCAGTTCTAGGTAGGGAGAATCTCTCTTGAGAAAGGATGGTTATAGATTAAAGCTGTCTTTAAATCTTTTAGTTATTCTTAGCTTCATTTTTATCTTTTCTATAGTCCATGCCACTGAAAAAATTCAAAATAAAGAAGAAGACCAATATCTCTTTGCAAAAGGCCTTTATAGGGATGGAATATATCAACTTGCTCTGAAAGAGCTGAAAATATTTTTAGGAGATTATCCCCAGAGCAAATATGTCCCAGATGTTCTTTCTTATATCGCCGATATTCATTTCAAGCAGAAAAAGGAATCAGAAGCCTTCGGATATTATAAAGAGATTATCACACATCACAAGGACTACCCGAAAAGGGAAAAGATACTCATCCGATATTTTGAAAAACAGTATGGATCAAAAAATTATAAAGAGGCGCTCGATTCTGTCGAGATCATCATTTCAGAATACCCAAAAAGCAGATTTATTAAAAAGGCCTATCGATATAAAGGGGAAGTGCTTTTAAAGCTGAAAGAGTATCAACAATTACTCAAATATTATCAAAGTCTTTTAGAGGAAACACCAGAGGGAGTTTCAAAGGGAGAGATTCATTACAGAATTGGTGAGGTTCATATGCGATCGAGCGATTTCAAAAAGGCAAAGGAGAATTTTTCCCTTATCACTCGGGAATATCCTAAAGACCCTTTTGCTGAAAAGGGGATATTTGTGCTTGGTCAATTAAACTATAAGCTTAAAGACTATGAAAGGGCTCTTGAGATTTTTAAGGAATTTATTAAAAAATACCCTTGGAGCAACGCCTTAATAGATGGGAAGTATAGTATTATCCGCTGTTTATATCGTTTGAAGAAATATGAGGAAGGGGTAAAGCAGGCTCAAAAGATTAAAGATGAGAGTAAAAATGAAGTAAAGAGGATCTTTTTAAAGGCTAAGGAAAATATGGTTAGCGGAGAGTATGGAAGGGGGATTAGGCTGTTCGAGGATTTGATCAAGAAATATCCCAAAGACGATCTGGCAAAAGAGTCATATTTTGAAATTGTCAAGACCTTAGGTAATCTTGAAAGATATTCAGAGGGAATAGAAATCCTTAAAAAAATCGTTAAAAGATATCCAGAAGATAAGATAAAGGCAAAGGCTGAATTTATGCACGCGGAATTTCTCTATAAGAAGGGAGTATTAGAAAAGGCATTAAGGGCATACGAGGTTTTATTAGAGACACCCTATTATTCCGAGTTTTCTGATGATGCCTTATTAGGGATTGCCGAGATTCAAAGAGAAAGAGGAAATTATAAATTAGCGCTCGATATCTATGATAAGCTTGAGAAGAAATATCCCTTTTCGGACACAAAAGAGAGGGTCTTCTGGGAAAAAGGGGAGATCTTTTTCGCACTAAGGGATTATAAAAATTCTCTAAAGTTTTACAACAGGATAAAGGAGGAATTTTATAACGGTGAATTTATGGAACATGCCCTTTTTAAGATGGGACTATGTTATTTTAACCAGAGAGACTATGAAAGGGCCATTGAAAGCTTTCGATATCTGTTAGAAAAAGCACCCATGAGTCGATACAAAAGGGAAGTGATGTATAAAATAGGAGAATCTTTTTATCGTAAAAAAGACTATTTTATGGGAATAAAGGAGCTGCAAGAGTTTTTAGATAGTGTTTACGATAGGGAGTATATTCAGAGGGTCAAATTTAAAATAGCATGGGGCTATTTTATGGATTTAAAATATAAAAAGGCTTTACAAGCGTTTAATGATGTCATTGATTTACATCCTGAATCAGAGCTTGCCTATCAATCGAGATACTGGAGGGGGATTATCTTTTTTAAGGAGAAGAAGTATCAGAACTCAAATGACGAACTTAAGATGATTGTCAGTCATGATTCCAAGAAAGATTTTTTAAATGATATTCTCTGGCGCATTGGAGATAACTATTTATTGTCAGATGAGCCAGAAAAGGCTATTGAAATTTTCAAGAAGCTTCAAAAGAGATTTCCGGATGAAAGATACTATGCTATTGATGAGAGATTAATGAAGGCCTATATCAAGGTATCGAATTATAAGGAATATCTCGATACCTTTTCAAGGAGTCGAGAAGTATTTTCTTTGAAGAATGAGTTCATCAAAGATGCTTTTCGATTGGGTAATGAGTTATTGAATTATGGAAACTTTCTGGAAGCAAGGAAGATTTTTAAAGAGACTGGCACAGAGCTTTTTGTGAAAAAGGAGGTTGTTCAAAAAAGCCTTTTTATGATAGGAGAGAGTTACTATGCAGAAGGAAGGATTGGAGAGGCGATGAAATATTTTAAAATACTCTTAAAGAGAGGGGTGAATCATGATACTCAGTCAAGGGTTTATTTCCGCATGGCCAACATCTTTGCCAGCAAGGGAGATATGAAAGAGGCGGTTAAGGCTTATGAAAGGGGTTTTTATTCAGCGGAAAATGAAAAGGTCAAGGCCCTTTTACTGTATGGGGTGGGAGAGGGTTATCTAAAATTAAATCATCTTGAAAATGCCTTGGATGCCTTTGAAAGGATAATAAAGGATTTTCCGAGAGAGAAATCACTTATTAAAGAAAAAATGAATATCGGACTCGTCTTTCAGAAAAATAAAAAGAATGATCTGGCAATAGAAGCCTTTCGGCAGGTCGCCGAGCAATCTCAAAATCCTTCTCTAAAGGCTGAGGCTCAATTCTGGATCGGAGAGACCCTAGAGCTTCAGGGAAAAGATCAAGAAGCGATCAAGGAGTATCTCAAAGCTGCCTATTCTTATAAGCATGAAGGCATGTGGGGTGTAACAGCAAGATTTAAGGCAGGTGAGATTTATGAGAAGCTAGAAAGTTATAGAGAAGCCATCGTTCTTTACAAGGATATTGCAGAGAAGTTTAAAGGAAAGGAGCAAGGAGCCATTGCTTCTCAAAAAATAGAGCATATAAAAAAGTTGATAAAGAGACAGGAGTAATCATTATGCGTTTAAGAAAGGAAATGATAGAATATATCTCCAAAAGGATAGTGGAATCATTGGTAAAAAGAAAGATGATTGAGACAGAGATAGAAACAGAAAAGTTAGAAGGGAAAATAGCTCAGATAATAACTGATGACTTATTGGTCGAAGATAAATTAAATGAGGAGGTGAAAGAGCTATTAAGGAAACATATCGACGATGTATACAAGGGAGATATAGACTATAGCAAGATGTTCAATATGATTAAAAATAAATTAGCAAAGGAGAGAGGGTTAATTTTATAATACCATCTTTGAAATTAATTTAATTTATCAAGGAGAGAAAGAGTGCGTTTGAGCAGAGGTAAAATAAACCATCTTTCAAAACTTATTACTCAGGGATTAGAAAAAGACGAGAAGATTAAATTGTTGTCCGAGCCAAACGACATAAGATTGCAGATAGTACGTATCATTACCGATGAACTTAAAATAGATGATGTAGTTGACGAAGAAGCAAGAAGGATCTTGAGTTCTTATTCAAAAAAAATGAGAGAGGGCAGTAGTGAGTGGGAAGTCTTATACCAAAAGCACTATGATGAAGAGATAAAAAAGAGGAGATCCTTTTAGAGGGAAGAGATTTATGGCGAGTGAAAGGAATAAAAAAATAAAAAATAACAAAAAAAGAGTTCGACATAGAAAAGTAAAGAAGGATGAAACAAAGATTTCTATACTCAAGACTATTTTGGATATTAGAAATGATACAATCAACCTTTCAAAATTTTTAAATCAGATATTAGAAAGAATTATAAAGATTTTTCAATTGGATGGAGGGTATATCAGCCTCTTGAATGAAGAAAAAAAGGAATTGACTCTGATGGTTCACAAAGGGCTATCTGATAATTTTTTGACTCAATTTTCTAAGATAAAAATTGGTAGACGGTTTGTTGGAAAAAGATTCAAAACACAAAGGATGATCATTGTTCAGAATGTAGATGAGTTTCCAGCGAAACTGAAATCGTTACTGAAAGAAGAAAAAATAACATTTTTTATGGATATTCCATTAGTAACCAAGGGAAAAGCTTTTGGGACCTTGACCTTAATCAATAAAAATAAAATTAAACTTTCTTTAAAAGACCTTGAATCTATAAAGACGATTGGATTTCAAATTGCGCTTATAATAGATAATGAAAAATTACATAATGATTTATTTGAATTTAAAAAGTATCTGCAAAGAGCTGATAGACTAGCTACAATAGGTACGATGACGACAGGAATTGTTCATGAAATAAGGAATCCATTGGTATCCATAAAGGCATTTTTACAATTACTCCCTGAAAAATATGATGATAAAGAATTCAGAGAAAATTTTCATAATATTGCAGTTGATGAGGTAAATCGATTAGACAATCTTCTGAATAGGCTTTTAGATTTTGCCAGACCCCCAGACAATAAGATGGATTTTTATGATATTAACCGAATTATAGAAAAAATGTTATCTTTTATTGAAAATGAAGCAGCATACAAAAATATTTCAATCCATAAGGAACTTGATAGAGAACTTCCTCCTATATTAGTCAACGAAGAACAGTTAAAACAGGTCTTCTTGAATCTTTTTCAAAATGCTATTCATGCTACTGGAAATAATGGAAAATTGGACGTAATCAGTAGAAGGAAGAGGCACGGTAAAAGAGATTTTCTTCAGATAGAGGTGAGGGATACGGGTAAAGGTATAGATAAAGAAGGACTGCAGAATATATTCAACCCTTTTTTTACTACCAAGAATAAGGGAATGGGTCTAGGGCTGGCAATAACGGATCAGATTATTAAAGAACACCGGGGTTTTATTCAGGTAGAAAGTGAAATTGGCAAAGGAACAGTCTTTTATATAAATTTACCCCTTGATTCTCTTAATAGATTTAAAAACAAGAAGATATAGATTTTTTATTATGCCTTTATTTTTTCTCTATTAATTAAACGTTTCTCTATATATTAAATTTTCTATCCTATTGTAAAATCAAATTTAATTTTATTTTCTTAAATGCCGATAAAGGTAGAGTAATGTTGTATTAATTTTCTGAGGGGTTAAATTGTATTAAAGAATAACATCTTATTTTATCAGAATTTTTAGTGAAAGAGATGATATGCCAAATCGGGCTAAAAAGATATTAATAATCGATCAGGATTTTAGGGATAAGCAGAGTTTAAAAAGAATCCTGGAAAAATATTATATTGTTTTGACTTGTGACAATATAGAGGAAGCATTATCGGTTTTAAAACTGGTTGAGATAGATGTTTTGTTACTAAAACCAGTCAGGCCTTTTAGAGCTTCAGAAATAATAAGACTACAAAAGGCTTTTAAAGATACAGAGATTTTTATGGTAGTGGATGAAGCGTTTCTAATAGAAGGGAAGATTGTATTTAAAGATTTGGTCAAGGGTTTTATTTCACGGCCTTTTGATGCAAAGACAGTATTAGAAAAGATAAGCTACATACAAGATGAAGCTGATAATTCTTCCTTATTTCCAGAAGAGGATTCTGAATTATTAAGCAAATTAGAGAAATTCGGTTCTGAGATTGTCGATAAAGTTAAATCTGCAATACACAGTAATTTCCCTGTAATCATACAAGGAGAGTCTGGGACGGGCAAAGCTGAGATAGCGAGAATAATTCATGAGAGTGGAATAAGAAGTAATAGTCCATTTTTCAGAATCAGCTGTAAGGCATTGACATCAAAGGATCTCGAAAAGGCTCTTTTTGGATATTTTGATGAATTTGGTAAGAAGATTGATGGGAAGTTCAGTTTAGCCCACAAAGGTACTCTGTTTATAGAAGACATTGAAAGCATGGTTTTAGATACTCAGTTGAAATTCTTGGATTTTATAGAAAGAGGCAAGCTGGGTGAAATAAATGGAGAAAGGACGATTCTACTAGATGTAAGAATCATTACATCAACTTCAAAAGATTTGATTCAATCTGTAGAGGCTAATGAATTCTTGGAGGAATTATATCTTAGATTAAGTGTGATCACAATTCATCTTAAGCCCCTTAGAAAAAGAACGGAAGAGCTACCAAGGCTTATTGAAATGACAATGAGAGACATCAAAAAAGCAACGGGCTTTACAGAGAAGAGTTTTACCTCTGAACTTATTAAGAAATTACAAGATTATGATTGGCCAGGAAATATTGTTGAACTTGAGACTGCTATAAAAAGGGGATTAGTTCTGACAAGAAAAGATAGAATTACAAATATTGAGGGATTATTTGATAAGAGATGGAAAAAAAGTTTTAAGAAATTGAAGAAGGATTATTCTCCCCCTTTCAATGGGTTATTAATTCAAAAATTCAGTAACCTAATGAGTTCCATAGATAACTTGGATATCTTTTTAGAAAATATCATAGAAGTTTTTTCAGAAATTATGGATATAGAAAAAATAGCTATCTTTCTTTTGGAAGAAAACAATCATTTAGTTCTTAAGTCCTCATTAGGTTTTTCAGACAATGAAATAGAGTTATTGAAATCTCTTAAACTAAAACAAGATCTATCTGTTTTTGAGAAGTTACAAGATTGTCCCTCAGTTGTCTATAGAGATAATGAGGAAGAGAAAGTTAGAGAATTGACTACTCTCCTGAAATTATTGGATGCATCTTTTTGTATTCCATTAATCGTAAAGAATAAAATTATAGGACTTTATATATTTGGAGAAAAGAGGTCCCGTGAGAGCTATTCTCATACAGAGATGGATAATCTTTTGAAATTAACCTCTCAAACATCTAAAATTATAAGTGATCTAATAGGCGATAGAGATATTTTAAAGAGAATAGAGAGGGTATCTGTTGTATTAGAAAAGGCTCAATGGGGAGTTTTATTAATAGACAATAAAGGGGTTATAACTAATTTCAATTCAAAGGTTCTTGAGATTTTAGGTTATGAAGAGAAAGATATTTTGAAAAAAGGCATATCTGTGCTTGATGCTAACCTCGAACATCTTATTATGAATGCCATAAAAGAAGAAAGAACATATTTTAGATACGAAACAAGATGGATGCCTAAACTCGGAAAATGGATTCCAGTGAGCGTCGGTTTTTCGTTGCTAAAGGATAATAAAGGTAATATCTATGGTGGAATCATTGTTTTTTATGATTTATCTATTATAGAGAAAGCAAAAATCGTTAAAAAGGATTTATCAGAGTATAAGATAATGGATGAAATGGCTACTCGATTAGCCCATGTTGTAAAAAACCCTTTGGTATCAATCAAGACCTTTCTCCAACTTTGGCCCGAGAAATTTACAGATTCAGAGTTTAGAGTAAATTACTATAATGTTGTTCTTCAAGAGGTAGACAGACTCAATAATTTTGTTGAAGATATATCAAGATTAACCTATCCTTTACAACTTAGTTTGAACAGAAATAATATTAATGATATAATAAATTCAATTTTGTTGAATTATAAGGAAGAGTTATTAACAAAAAAAATAGAGATTTCTGAAGAGTACTTGAGGGAAATTCCAGATATTAGGTTTGACAAAAAAGAGATAACCCGTGCATTATCGAATATTATTTTAAATGCTATTCAGTCTATGCAAAAAGGAGGGTTCCTTTCTATAAGGACGGATACTAGCACTGCAAGGGAAAAGAGATATATGGAAATTCAGATTTCTGATACGGGTTGTGGAATATCTCAGGATTCATTAAAAAGGATAACGATCCCCTTTTTCACTACAAAACCTGGGTCCCTGGGGTTGGGTTTAACCATAGCAAGCAAAATAGTTGGTGCTCATAAGGGAAGGATTACAGTAAGAAGCAGTAAAGACAAAGGCAGTACTTTTATAATTTTCATTCCTATAGATCTATAACAGTTTCTTAGTTATCTTTGGTATCAAAACATGAAAAAAAAGATATTAGTGGTTGATGATGAGTTAAGCACGAGGGAATCTTTAAGAATGATTTTGAAGGATAAATATACTGTCCTTACTGTTGAAAGTGGTGAGGAAGCTATAAAGAGTGTAGGGAAGGATTATCCTGATCTTATTTTTCTAGATATTTTAATGCCAGGTATGGATGGTATTAAGGTTTTAAGAGAATTAAAAGAGATTGATAAGGATTTGATTATCATAGTGATTACAGCTACGAAGGCTATCGAGACAGCAGTAACAGCAATGAAGTTGGGGGCATATGATTACATTATAAAACCCTTTAATGTTGATGAGATCAAATTAATCGTAGAGAAGGCCCTAAGAAACCTAGACCTTGAAAAGGAGGTTCAGTATCTTAGAGCGGAGGTAGATAAGACTTATAGTTTTGATAATATCATTGGTAAAAACAAGGCAATGAGAGAGGTCTTTGAGACTATCAAAAGGATAGCCCCACGGAAGAATAATGTCTTGATATATGGCGATAGCGGTACGGGTAAAGAATTAGTGGCAAAGGCTATTCATTTTCACAGCCTCAGGAGAGATAAGCCATTTGTTGCAATGAACTGTGCAGCTATACCTGAGACTTTGATAGAAAATGAGCTTTTTGGCCATGAGAAGGGAGCTTTTACTGATGCGAATAGTAAAAAAATAGGAAGATTTCAGATGGCAGATTCAGGCACCCTCTTTTTAGATGAGATAGGAGATTTAGCTTTTTCTGTTCAAGCCAAGATACTGCGGGTTATTCAGGAAAAGGAGTTTATTCCAGTAGGCGGGACAAAGAGTGTAAAGGTTGATGTAAGGATAGTTGCAGCAACAAATAAGGATTTAGAAAAAGAGGTCGAGAAGGGGAATTTTCGAGGTGATCTCTACTATCGTATAAATGTTGTCCCTATATTTCTTCCCCCTCTAAGAGAAAGGAAAGAGGATATTATTCTCTTAGTTGATCATTTTTTAAAGAAGAATGCTGAAGATCACAATGAAAGGGTGAAGAAAACATCCCCAGAGGTATTGGATATCTTTTTAAATTACCCTTGGATTGGTAATGTGAGGGAATTGGAAAATGTAATAGAAAGGGCTGTGGCACTTTCAAAAAGTGATACGATTTCTGTTGAAGACCTTCCCTCAAGCCTGAGGAATATGACGAAAATAAATCTTTTGAAAGCCTCGGTTTTAAAGGGAGAGATGTCATTTGATAAAGCTGAAGAGGAGTTTGAAAGAGATATCATATTGAGCGCTTTAAAAGATGTAAATTATATTCAGAGCCACGCAGCCAAGATGTTAGGAATAAGCAAAAGAGTATTGAAGTATAAGATGGATAAGCTTGGGATAAAAGAAAAAGGATAATTTCTATTTGTAGAGTACAAAAATGTAACTCTCTCAATATCTTAATAAGTAGCTGAATTTTAAGGATTAAAACTATTTTGTAAAATTAAATATACAAAATTGTAACTTTTGAGGTAAGGCCTTTTATTAGATATATAAAAGGCCTTTTCTTTTTATTAAATTAACTTAAATATAATCAACCCCTTACAGATAGTAAGGGGGTTTTTTATTTCTTGTAATATTATGGCACAAGTATTGCACAATTATATTCATTTAATATTTTAAACTTAATATATTGATTTTACTCAAGATATTAAATGGAAAAAACTAAAAAGATATTATTTGTTGACAGAGAAAAGAATGTTTGCAAGGTTATGGAAGATTCCCTTAATCTTTTTGGTTTCAATGCAATAAGTAGAAGAGATAGTCAAGAAGCATTATCCCTTTTAGAAAAAGAAGATTTTTCTCTTGTCATAACCAACGGAGGGATTGGGATACTTGAGGAGATAAAATCTAAAAAGCCAGATTTGCCGGTCTGTGTTACAGTAGAATACTCTTCTCCCACAATAGCCAAAAAAATTCTCAATGCTGGTGCTGACAGTTATATGGTAAAGCCTTTCTCAATTACCGAAGTTAAGCAAACTATAGAGAAACTCTTAAAAATAGCTTAACAGATCCTATTCTTTATAATCAATCAACCTTGCATGAACAGAGCCAATAAAAATTCTTGTTTTCATCATTACAGGAAGCTTTTTCTTATCATTTGTAAGCCATATAAAGATATTTCCTTTATGTCTAAAAATCCCTTTAAAATCTATATTTTCTAAAATTGCTTTTGTTAAGATAGTATCTATTTTGCCAAATATTGTTTTTAGTTTTTCCCTTTTTACTATTTGAACCTCTACTCTATGTGTCTTTTTGCCTGAAAAAGTATCTATATAAACAGATTTTCCAATAGTTAAGTCCTTGGTTCTAAGAAAATAAAGGGTTGAGAGGGGATCCTGTACCATTGACGGGACAGAAAATTCTCGTGGAGGATTATCATTTTTTGTAAAAAAAGCCTTATTATTTTCTTGATCAAAGATAATAATCCTGTTCGCTCTATAGCGACCTTCCCTCTGCTTGATTGAGTAATACCATGGATAGATGCCAGAGGTATCTATATAGGAATGAGCCCTATCTTTAACTTTATATATAAGGGATACGAATTCTGAGGAATCTGCTTGAGATGCAATATGATAGAGTTCCTTATTCCATTTATTGATTTTTTCTTTGATACACATTTTGGCTGTTCCTGCAGATATTCCCATCCAGGTTATATGATATGTTAATTCCTCTTTTTCAGTAAAGGGAATATTATCAATTGATGATCCTTTTAACTCTTTATAATAAGAGGGATAAAGTGGACTAATATAGAAAAAAATCAAGATAATAATAAAAACAAATACTATCTTTTTATACATCTAAGTTTTATGGAAAAAAGGATAAATCGAGCCTAAGATCCCTGCTTGATTACCTAATTTTGAAGGAAGGACTTTTAAATGTTCAACACCCCTTAAAAAAGCCCTCTTCTTTAATTCTTTTAGTGTTGGTTTAAAGAGAATTTCCCCTGAGCGACTAACTCCTCCGCCTAAAATTATTATTTCCGGATTTAAAATATTTACTAAGTTCGCCAATCCTATACCGAGATATTCTGCTGTTTCGTGGACTATCTCCAAGGACAACTTATCCCCCTTTTTAGCCTCATTAAATATCAATTCTGAAGTCAGTTTGTTCCTCTTTTTTGATAGTGAGGATACCCTTCCTTTATTTAAAGCTTGGATAGTTCTCTTTATAATTCCAGTAGCGGATATATATGCCTCTAAACATCCTTTATTACCACAATTACATTCCAAGCCATCTTTTTCAATAATCATATGTCCAATTTCCCCTCCCAGATCATCTCTGCCATGCCATATTTGACCGTTTAATATTATTCCTCCACCAACTCCTGTGCCAATGGTAATACAAATAAGATGATCAACACCTTTACCATTTCCCATCCAATACTCGCCTAAGGCAATTGCGTTTGTATCATTTTCTAATATTACAGGAACATTAAATTCTCTTTTGATAACATTTTTCAAAGGGACACGTTTCCATCCTGGTAAATTTGGAGAATTAAAAATTATCCCTTTCTTTGTATCAAGAGGTCCAGGTGAGGCAATACCAATTCCCATTAAATGATTGGAGAGAATATTCTCTTTATCGATGAGATTATGAATAATTTTTTTGATTCTTTTTAATACACTTTCAACCCCCAATTGGGCATGGGTAGGCTGAAATTCTTGCTGGATAATCCTGGGTTTATTGTCAAAGAGAGCTGCTTTTATGTTTGTACCACCAAACTCTAATCCAACAAGATATTTTTTTTGTTTATTGGACCTCAAAGACAACCACCTCTATTGAACAAGCATGATTCTCAGGTCCATAACATTAGTATTGGTAGGACCGATTATTAATAAGTCTTCCAATTCTTTAAAAAAATTGTAGGAGTCGTTATTTTTAAGATATACATGAGGATCAAGATTTAATTCCATTGCCCTTTTTATGGTATAGTTGTCTCCAATAGCTCCTGCAGCATCAGTAGGTCCATCAGTACCATCAGTTCCTCCGCTGAGAATAACAACATTTTTAAGGTCATCAATTTCAATGGACCCAGCTAATGAAAATTCCATGTTTCTTCCTCCTTTACCGTTACCCTTTATCGTTACAGTAGTCTCACCACCGGAGATAACACACGCAGGAGTTTCTATAGGATTTCTAGAGCTTAGGATTTCTTTTGCAATGGCTGCGTGCATCGAGGCAACATATTTTGTTTCTCCTTCAATATAGGTAGATAAGATGAGAGTATTGTATGCGAGTTGCTTTGCTCTTTTTTCCGCAGCCTTTACTGCGAGTATATTACTTCCAATGACAAAGTTACGGGTCTTTTTAAATACTGGGTCTCCCTTCTTGGGGGTTTCACTAATCAAATTTTTTAGACCTTTGTTTAAATGTTCTTTTACGGAAAGAGGTATTTTTTCTAATAAATCATAACGGTTTAGGATATTTACACAATCTTCAAAAGTGGTTTGGTCTGGAACTGTCATGCCTGATGCAATTGATTGGAGATCATCACCAATAACATCAGATAATATCAGGGTTATTAGACTGGCCGGATAGACAATTCTGGAAAGTTGACCACCTTTAATCTGAGAAATATGTTTTCTTATAGTGTTTATCTCTATGATGTTTGCTCCACAGTCTAAAAGGAGCTTTGTAACGAGCTGTTTTTCCTCAAGGGTAATACCTTCAGCTGGATAAGGCATTAAGGCCGATCCTCCTCCTGAAATTACACATATAATAAGATCGTCAGCATCTCTATTCTTTGCTAATTTTAAAATCTCAAGGGTTCCTTTAACCCCTGACTCATCTGGAACAGGGTGGGCAGCCTCATTTATCTTTGTCCTCTTTAAATTTTCTACATGACCATATTTTACATTTATAACGCCTGCTTTAATCCTATCTCCAAGAAGTTTTTCTAAGGCAAGAGCCATAGAAGCTCCAGCCTTACCCCCTCCAACCAAATAAATTTCCTTGAATTGAGAAAGATCAATTTCTTTATCATCTATTTTCAAAGTATTTCCATCTAATTTTACATGGGTCTTAATGGCTTCTATGGGATCAACTGCTCTCAGTCCATGTTTAAATATGTCGTTTGCATCTCTTCTCATTTTGTTAATATTATTTTTTTTCATAAATTATATTTTCCCTATAAGATGAGATAATCTAATTGCCCTTTTTGTTGATGATGAGAATAAGTGAGATTTTGAAATCATACCTTATAGAAGAATGGGGTTTGTAGGACCATCTTTAATATATTAAACAAAAAGACTCCTAAGGATTCTACTCATTGTCTTTTTCTACTGCATCATTGAGCATAGGCAAGAAGTCAGGAATCGCTGCGTCGACTCTGTTCCAATTTGGTATCAGTCTTATTTCAAAGGGATTTTCTAAAAAGACCTCGCTCGCCATCTTTACTCCTCTAGTAAAGGCTTCAACAGCCAGTCCTTCTTCATGTCTATCAAAACCAAGTCCATTTATTGCAGCATCATCCTCATAGCGTTTGATGTTGTCTTGTGCTGTCCTTAGATATTTTGTTTGTAAGGTTCTAAAAAAACCATCCGAAAAAACTACACCTTCAGTTGCCAAGGTTCTGAACATACTTTTACAGATATCGATGGACATTTTTAAAAGGCCTTTTTCAGGATCGTCAGGAGATAGAACTTGGTGCTTATGGTCATAATTTTCACAGAGTTCTACCTGACACACTCGATTAATTGCACAGTTCCTATACACCTCTGCTAAAACGCCGACCTCAAGGCCCCAATCTCCTGGTATACGATTTATTCTTGCTAAATCAGCATCCATGGAGAATTCTCCTGCTAATGGATAGCGAAAACTATCAAGATAGCTGAGGAAAGGGACATTATGTAAATTATTACCTATGACAGATTCCAGAGCCCTAATAAGGGGGGTTACTAAAAGACGCGTAACCCTTCCATGGAGCTTATTCGTAACCCTGCTGTAGTATCCTTTACAAAACTCGTAGTCCAAGGTAGGGCTAGTTGTTGGATAACATAGCCTTGCTAAAAGCTCTCTGCTGTATGTAAGAATATCACAGTCATGAAGGGCAATAACCTGACTCTTACCGCTTGCCAGGACATATCCATAGGCCATCCATGCTGATCTTCCTTTTCCTTGTTCACCGATGTCCAGTCCGTTATTTTCTAAAAGCTTATAGAGTGATTGAAGCCTCTTTCCATCATTCCAGATTATTCTCACCTCTTGGGGAAGAACAAAAAAGAATTTTTTGGCGTGGTTAAACTCTTTTTTATTAGCCATACCAAGGGCTACAACTATCTGTTTGAGATACCGCACATTTTTTATTTCGTCAATAATCTTCGGCAGTGCCTCTCCTTGGAGCTCTGAGTATAAGCTGGGGAGAACCAACGCAATTGGTCTTTCTTTGGAATATTTTTCTAATCTTCTTTCCAGATTTTCTAAGTCCAGTTTTCCCAGTCTATGTAAGGTTGTTATTATGCCTGTTTGATGAAAATCACCCATTTTTGTTCCTCTATAATTATTTTATAATAATAATTATTATGATATTATTATATAGAATATAATTTGTCAAACATTCTATGGGTTTTTTGAAATGATATAATTAATAAAGTAAAAAAATTTCCTTGTATTTAAAAGACTTCTAAGGACAATAGAATTGAAAAGAAATCCAATCATTTTTACTGATATTGATGGAACACTTGTTGATCATTCAACCTATTCCTTTGAACCTGCTCTTTCTGCTCTTAACCTAATAAAAAAATATCATATTCCTTTAATCTTCTGTAGCAGCAAAACCAGAACAGAGATAGAAGAATATCGAAAAAAAATGGAGATCTTTCATCCCTTTATATCAGAAAATGGTGGAGGGATCTTTATACCCAAAGATTATTTTACACACACCTTTAAATATACCATAGAAAATGATGCATATAAGATAATAGAATTAGGGATCCCTTATAAGAAGCTCTGCCTTGTATTAGATGATATCAAGACAAAGCTCAACTGTGACATTAGAGGATTTTTTGATATGAAACCAGAAGAAATCTCGAGTGTTTGCGGTTTAAGCTTTAATGAAGCTTTCTTATCGAAAAAAAGGGAGTTTGATGAAGCTTTTGTTATTAAAGGAGATAATAGACTTCAAAATAAGGTTTTAGAAGAGATTAAAAGAAGAGGGTATCAATACACAAAAGGAGGGAGGTTCTTTCATATCACTGGTGAAAATGATAAAGGAAAAGCGGTTGAGATTCTTATATCTCTATATACGAAAAGATATTCTCAGATGGTAACTATTGGTCTTGGAGATAGTCTTAATGATAAGCCCCTTTTAGAAAAGGTTGATATACCTGTCTTAGTCAAAAAACCTGATGGGACTCATGACCCAGAAATAGATGTAAAAGGTTTAATAAAAGTTGATGGGATTGGTCCAAAGGGATGGGGAGATTTTATTGTAAGCTATTTATCAACTGTGGAGTGTTAAAAGTCAATGAATGATTAAAGGATAAATACAGCTGTAGCTAAAACGGTTGTCCAAAGCCCATTTTTATCTCCTAAGGCTGATTGGGATATGTTTCTTGTTTGGACTATTCTTCCATCCATCCGCCAAAGTTCTTTTCTGTCATCCCAGTTTTTGTCTTCGTCAAACTCGATTCCTAATGTAGCAGCCAACATGCTCGCAGCTATATCCTCTGCATAATCTCCAGCTATAGTTTCTGTTTCACCAAAGGAATGGTGCTCACTGAGATATCCATAGTGAGATGTTTTATCATAAGGGATAGCCAGCCCAATGCTTGCAGCTATCAGCCTGTTGGGTTCATTTGTACTGTTTTCGCTCAATACACAATAACAGATCTGACCTGGGGATAACTTTTCTATACCCTTTTTCTGAGAAATAACCTTACAATTAGGAGGAAAAATACTCGACACTCTAACCACGTTTTGTTTTTCTATACCAGCATCTTTGAGTGCTAACTCAAAGGATTCCAATTTTCGTCTGTGGCGTCCCACTCCTTTTGTCAAAAACATCTCTTTTGGTACCATTATGTGATTTGACATCATCTGTTTTACAAGTCCTCTCTTAAAAATTTTTTTGTGAGTATAGTATAAATTAAAAATTTTAGCAAGTTAAAAAGTTTTCTATTTCATTTTATATGTTCTTTATTGCACCTTGTTTATGATTTCAATAATTCCCAGCCTAATCATCATTACCCCGATAGCAGCAAGGAGAAGACTCACAACTTTCGATGTAGCTTTTAATCCCCCTTCTCCAATGAGATTGATGATCATATTTGAGCTATAAAGAGCGATACAAGCTATAAGGAGGTTTAAGATAAGTGATATGGTAGTAATGATTACACCATAAATATCTACCAGGATTATAATAGTGGTTATGACAGCTGGACCTACAATAAGAGGCATACCAATAGGAACAACCCCTACAGTTGAGCCTGGTTCTCGCCTCTTCTTTTCTGGAAGGATTATATCTATGACAGCTAATACAAGCAAAATTAAGCCGCCAGCAATCTTAAAATCCGCAACCGTAACCCCAAGGATAATAAATATCCCTTTCCCAAGGAAGGCAAAAGCAAGACTTACAACAGTGGCAGTAATAATTGACTGCCATATTATCTTATTTCGTGCCTTTATATCTAATTCATCAACAAACGATAAAAAGATGGGGATAATCCCAAGAATATCGACAGCTATAAATATTGGAATAAAAGTCAAAATCAAAAAATTTACTAAATCCATAATCCTTTGAAAAAGATATTAAAAAAATTTATAAAATTATATCTTTTTTAAGATCTTGTTCAAGTATAAAAAAACAAATTTCGAAATTTAAAATTGACACAAAAAGTTTAATAATGTATAGATAGCGGAGTTATTTTTGTTTATATAAAGGTAATATTTTGGATTTTTTAGATGACTATATATTCAATTTTTTAATTGTTCATTCAGAATTTTTTATCTATTCAGTTATTTTTCTATTATTGTTTCTGGGAGGATTGGGTTTACCTCTGCCCGAGGATCTGATTGTTCTTGCTGGAGGATATTTAGCGTATGAGGGTTATGCTCAACTCTATATAGTTATACCCATTGCTATATTTGGGGCTGTGGTAGGTGATTTTACGATCTATTTTATTGGCAGAAGTTTTGGGGAAGGGTTTATAAGGTTCAGATATCTAAAGAGATTTTTATCAAAAAAGAATTTGGTAAAAATCAGAAATTACTTCTCAAGGCATGGGAATAAGACAATATTCTTTGCAAGATTTGTTGCTGGATTTCGAATGGCTGTATATCTGGTTGCAGGAACTTTAAAGATAAGTATCCCTAGATTTATTTTTGTAGATTCACTGGGAGCCTTTATCAGCGTTCCCATTGTTGTTTTTCTCGGCTATTTTTTTGGTGAGCATATTAAACTTCTTCTTCTGGTCATTAACAGATTAAAGTTTTCCATTTTATTTATTCTTATTATCTTTTGTGTACTTTACTATATATATAAGAAAAAAAGACCTCAAAGACAAACTAGCATCAAAACATTTTAGATTAAATAAGGATTTTAATTTATTAACCTTGATGAGGAGGATTTATAGGTAGAAAAATACTAATAAGACATAATTGTTGCTTTAATGATGTTTAGAGATAATCATTTTTCTGGAGGAAATGAAACTTATGATTAGACAAATAACTTTGGAGATAGATGCTCAAAAAAAGTCATTTAAAGAGGTGAATCTTGAAGATGAGAATATCATTGGTCCAGTGGATTATGGTTTTAAGATGTACAAGAAGGGAAATTACTTTTGTTTTGGTTCGGGTTTGTTTGCAGGGACTATCATTCCAGGAACAAGCAGGTTGATTTTTTGTGGAGGTTCACCCCTCTGGGGAAATTTTTATATATCAACAATGGGTGGTGCTGGAACGGTTTTTAATGGATTGGGAGTAAATTATGTTTCCATTAAAAATGCCTGCGATGATTATTCCATGCTTATGCTAAGAAGAAAGGAAGGGAAGCTAGATGTATCCTTTGAAAAGATAAATGTTGAGGAGATATGGAAAGGTTATAAGAATAAAACCGGTTTTTATGCTTTACAGGAATATGTATTTGAAAGGTGGGGTAAGGAGTTTGATAAATGTCGTGTTTTAGCAACAGGCCCTGCTTCTTTAAAGACAATTATGGGAGCCATTGGTTCTGCTCCTATCAACCATGAGGTTTCCTATGTAGATTGTTGGGCGGGAAGGGGTGGCTTAGGCTCTAAATTGGTTCAGGACCATCGTATCGTTGGTATCATCTATGGTGGAGATTATAAAAGATCAGATTCTTTTGGTGATGATATTGATTTGGACAAATACTTCAAAGAGGAATTTGGTAAAAAAATGATCCCTCAAACAATGTGCGCTACTACAAAATATCGCTACGACCCAAAATTCGAAACCGGAGGAACCTTTGGAGTCAATTTCGCAAGATTGAAAGACCTTCTGTTTACTTTTAATTATGCATCTGTCTACCTTACAGACGATGAGAGGATGAAAATACATAATAAATTTATCGAGGGGCATTATCTCAAACAGTTTAATGAGGAGACAATCGTCCCAAAGAAATTTAAGACCTGTGGTGAGCGTTGTGGTGCAGTCTGTAAAAAGATGAGAGGGAAATTTAAAAAAGATTATGAGCCTTACGAGACCATGGGGCCAAATTCCGGAATCTTTGATCAAAGGGCTGCTGAAAAGCTCAATCACTATGCTGATGGCTTGGGATTTGATGCCATCCAGATAGGGGGAACCATTTCTTGGATCATGGAAATCATTGCTAAGGGAATAGTAAAAAAGGAAGATTTGGGATTAACCATGGAGCCCAAGTTTGATTTTAAGAACTTTGACGTTGTTAAGGATTCGATGAGCAATGCAAAGTTGGGTATTGAGATATTGGATATGATCATGTCTGATGAGCACGGTTCAAAATTCAGAAACGGGATAAGAAGCTCAGCAAAAGAGCTGGATAAAGAGCTAAAAAGGAATACGATTGATTATGCTGTATATAATGCCTTTGGAGAAGAGGGCTGTATGGTTCCCAATCAATACTGGGTTCCCGGGATGTTTTCACCTATGCCGATTATGGGTAAGTACTTCTCGTATTACGATTTCGATTTTTTAGAGCCGAAGGATTTGGGAAAGAAAAATGCAGAGAGGATGATAAAGGAGCTGTATATGGATAATACGGGAATGTGTCGGTTTCACAGGGGATGGGCAGAAACCTTAATTGAAAAGCTTGTTAACAGTTATTACGATGTGGATATTGACTACTTTGAGCACCACAAAAGACTTGTCTCTGAAATAAATAAAAATAACAGACCGGTATTTTGGGAGACAGAAAGGGTCATTGATATCATGAAGGCATATGTCGAGAAAGCAAAGAAGGATTGCCCCAAGAACGAAAAGTTAGACCAACTGGCAGAAGAATTTAATAAGGACAAAGAAAAAGCAGCCAAAAAGTACTGGAATGAGATAAAAGAAGGTATGGAAGAGGGTTTTAAGTAAGGTAATTCGTGATCATATTACTTTTGATTCTTCTTTCAATAAATATATAAAAATATTATACAAGATTTTTTAACTGCCTGCGCTCTTACCCTTTTTAGAATCTTTGAGGGAAAGACTCAAATATTTTTAGTTGGGTTCTATTCATTATATATTTCTACCTAAAAAGGTTATCTATAACCTTAAGTAGCCCATTTATTCTAAATACCACTGAAACCGTATTAGTTAAATTATTTGTTTTTTTATCTAACAAATATTAAAATAGTAAATAAATTCTATAGGTTAGATAAATGTAGAGGAAACAAAATGAAAGTTGCAATAGGAACCCTTGGATGCAAGCTCAACCATTTTGAGAGCGAGGTAATTCAAGAGGACTTTGAAAAAAATGACTTTGAGATGGTCAATTTTAATGAAAAAGCAGACGTGTATGTCATTAATACATGTACGGTTACGGGAAAGAGCGATTACCGCTCAAGGCAACTGATTCGAAGGGCTATCAATAATAACAGGGATGCCTTTATCGTTGTAACAGGCTGTTATGTTCAGCTAAAAGAAGATGAGATTGCTCAGATTAAGGGTGTAGATCTTATCTTAGGAAATGAAGAAAAATTTGAGATCATTAAGTATCTCAATGGTTTGAAAAGATTAGATAGACCCAAAATTATTGTAGGGGATATCAACAAAAAGAGGGACTTCTCATCCCTATATATAAAAAGATTCAGAGGATATACAAAGGCCTTTATTAAAATTCAGACTGGTTGCGATTTTAGCTGTGCTTACTGCTCGATTTGGCAGGCAAGGGGACCGAATAGAAGTGAGAAGCCGGATTTAGTGGTAAAACAGATTGAAGAGTTGACAAAGGCTGGGTATCAGGAAATTGTTTTAACAGGGGTTTGCCTTGGAAATTACGGAAACGATTTGGGAGAGGGTGTAAATTTAGCAAATTTATTAGAGGAAATAGAAAAGATAGATGGATTGAAGAGATTGAGGCTCAGCTCTATAGAGCCTGTTGAGGTTAGCGATAAACTCATAGATATTATGGCTTACTCATCAAAGATATGCCACCATCTCCATATTCCCCTCCAGAGTGGGGATGACCATATCTTAAGATTAATGAACAGAAAGTATGATTCTAAATTGTACAGGAGACTGATTAATAACCTGAGAAAGAAGATTCCTGATATAGGCATTGGAGCTGATGTGATGGTAGGCTTTCCTGGTGAGACAGAGGAGAGATTTCAGAATACAAAAAGATTTATCGAAGAGCTTTCGGTAACGTACCTTCATGTGTTTAATTTTTCTAAGAGAGAGGGGACAGTAGCTTTCAACATGGAGGGACAGGTTCTAGCTGATATCAGGAAGAAAAGAAGCAAGATTTTAAGGGATCTGGGGAGGATGAAGTCCCTTGAGTTTAAAAAGTCTTTTTTGGGAAAGGGTTTAGATGTTTTAATCGAAAACACAAGGGATAAAGATAATCATTTGTTAAAGGGCTTTACAGGGAATTACATCAAAATATTCTTGGATGGCCCAGATACTTTGATGGGAAAGATTATTTCAGTAAAGCTAAAAGAGATAAAAGATGGAAATGTCTGTGGAGAAATCTAGGCCTATTATTACCCTGATAACAGATTTTGGTTTGAGAGATCCCTATGTGGGTACCATGAAGGGTGTTATGCTTAAGATAAATCCAGAGCTTAGCTTTGTGGATTTAACACATGATATTGAGTCTCATAATATTTTAGAGGCTGCAATGATTTTAGGTTCTGCCTATCGCTATTTCCCAAAGGGTACGATTCATTTGGTTGTTGTTGATCCAGGTGTTGGGAGTGATCGAAGACCTATTTTGGCTTTAACGGATAAATATTATTTTGTCTCTCCTGATAATGGTGTTTTATCCTTTGTCTATCAGGACCCAGGCCTAAAAAAGGTATTGGAGTTAGGCGCAGAAAGATATTTTTTGGATGAGGTTGGCGATACCTTTCATGGAAGGGATATTTTCTCACCTGTTGCTTCCTGGCTTTCTAAAGGGGTGGATGTATCTTCATTTGGAGACGAGATTCATAATTATGTCCAGATTCCTATCCCAGAATCCGAGTTTGAAAATAACAGAATAAAGGGGAGAATCGTCTATGTTGATAAGTTCGGGAATCTGGTATCCAATATAAAAATGTCCTTATTTAGAAAAGCCTTGTCTGCCTCATCAAAAAAGAAGTTTAAAATCACTTTGGGGACATTAGAGATAAATAAGATTAATAAATATTATATTGAAAAGGAAAAGGGGACAGCGTCCGCCCTTTTTAATAGTTGGGGTAATTTAGAGATTTATGTCCCAATGAAGAGTGTCAGTAAAATCTATGGTATTAAAAAAGGGAAAAAGATAACTATTGATTTTATTTAAATATCAAATGTGCCTGGAGATAATATGGGAAAAATCGGATTTACAACGACCATACCAATAGAGGTAATTTTTGCATCGGGTAATATTCCTTTGGACTTAAACAATATCTTTATTAATGATAAAGACAGCATGTCATTGGTTAGAAACGCTGAGATAAAAGGCTTTCCTAGAAATATGTGCGGCTGGATCAAGGGGTTATATGCTGTGGCAAAAAAACATAAAATAAAAGAGGTCATTGCCGTTACTCAGGGAGATTGCAGCAATACGTATGCATTAATGGAGATATTGCAGATGGATGGGGTTAAGATTATCCCTTTTGCATATCCCTATAATAGGGATAAAGACCTATTAAGACTCCAGATCAATAAGCTGAGGAAGACCTTTAAGGTAAAAGAGAGAGATGTCATTGAATCCAAAAAAAGACTTGATAAGATTAGGGAGAAAGTCCACAGAATAGACCGCATGACATGGGAGGATAATCTTGTATCAGGCTTTGAAAACCACCTCTATCTGGTCTCAACAAGTGATATGAACGGAGACCCTAAGAAATTTGAGAAGGATATAGATAATTTTATCTCCTCCCTCAGAAAAAGGAGACCTAACAATGTAGAGGTTAGATTAGGTTTTATAGGGGTACCCCCAATATTTACTAACTTATATGAATTTATTGAAGCTAAGGGGGGAAGAGTTGTTTTTAATGAGACCCAGAGGCAGTTTGCCATGCCTTATAGAACCGATGATATTGTCGAACAGTACAGATTGTATACATACCCTTATGGCATCTTTGGTAGGATAAGGGATATTGAGGAACAGGTAAGAATAAGAGAGATTCATGGCCTTATTCACTATGTCCAAGCCTTCTGCTATCGTCAATTAGAAGATCTTATTATAAGGTCTAAAGAAAATAAGATTCCTATCCTAACACTTGAAGGGGACCACCCCATTGAGCTTGATGCCAGGAGTAAGATAAGAATAGAAGGTTTTATAGAAATGTTAAAAAATAAGAATAAGAGGAACAATTGATTAAATGCGAATCGGTATTGATTTAGGAAGCCGGGAGATAAAGCTTGTTTTTTACAATGGCAAGGATTTTATAGAAATGAAAAAATACGAGACAGTCGAGTTCTATAAAAGGTTCGGGAAAAAGGGTAAAAAGGGAATCAGAATAGACCTTGTCGATTTTCATTCATTTTTAGAAAATGTACCTATTGAAATATTAAAAAATTATGATAAATTAGTAATTACAGGGTATGGAAGAAATAACCTTAACATAGAAAACGCTGAAATCATTAGTGAGATAAATGCTCATGTAAAAGGAGCAAGATATCAGACAGGATTGTCTAGTTTTACATTGACAGATTTAGGCGGTCAGGATTCAAAGGTGATTTTTGTTAAAGAAGGATATGTGGTTGACTTTATCATGAATGATAAGTGTGCGGCTGGAGGAGGAAGATATCTCGACAATATGGCGCGGATATTAGGTATAACTTTAGATAAATTAGGAGAATATTATAAAAATCCTGTTCAGATAAATTCTACGTGTGCCACTTTTGGAGAATCAGAGATGCTGGGTAAGTTAATGGAGGGTTATAAGGTAGAAGAGCTGTGTGCCGGGATAAATGAAGCGGTCTTTAATAGAATTTTTCCAATAATGAATAGATTTGAAAGTGATAAATTGATATTATGTGGTGGAGTCGCAAAGAATGGCGCCATTAAAAAAATGATTGAACTCAATACAGGCAGGGAAGTTATTGTTCCGAGATATCCCCAGTTTAATGGTGCCATAGGGTGTGTGGTCGATTTTTAGAAAATCAAGGATTTAAAAATGATAGCATATGATTTAAGATGTAAAAATGGACATGAGTTCGAGGGTTGGTTTAAAGATCGAAAGAGCTATGAAAAACAGATGAAAGCAAAACAGATTACGTGTCCTAACTGCAATAATACAAATGTTGAGATGATTATTACTGCATGTGCCATAAGAACAAAGAGCAGTAAAAAAGATGAAGAGAGAAAAAACAAGATTGCAGATATAGAAAAAATGGCTGGAAAGACTGCGAGAAAGATCAGCAACTACATTCGAGATAATTTTGAATATGTGGGTTCTGAATTTCCACAGGAAGCAAGAAAGATACATTACGGAGAGGCAGAAGAAAGAAATATTTGGGGCACATCAACATTAGAGGAAGAAAAAGGGTTGAGAGAGGAGGGAATTAAATTCTTTAAAATTCCAAAACCTATAAAATACGATAGTTAAATTAAAAAATGAAAAGATGTTTTCTAATAACAAATGATGTATAAACGCTTTTTAAGAGGAGTTACACAATGCTTGTAGAATTTAGTATTGTCCCTACAGATAAAGGGGAGAGCCTTAGCAGATATGTAGCAAAGGTATTAGATGTCATTGATAAGAGTGGTCTTGCTTATAAATTGACTCCCATGGATACTGTTGTTGAAGGAGAATGGGATGAGATTATTCCCCTCATAAGGAAGTGTCATGATATTATGAGAGAGCATTCAAACAGAGTACTTACATCTATTAAGATAGATGATAGAAAAGGGGCAAAGGGAAGACTTGAAGGCAAAAAGAAATCAATAGAAATGGTTTTAGAAAGGAAATTAAAATAGGATTAAGTTTTCTTTATAGATTTAATTAAAATCAATTCAAATTAAAAGAGTTTTGTAACTTTAGATATTTCAATCAACATATCTTTTTTCTGTTCCCTTCAAATTAATATTAAGAGGCTAAATTTTTACCCTAAGACAAAATCCTCTTTTTACCCGGAAGTCATAATTTAAGAATAAATCTGTATTAGCTTATTGAAATTTTTGAAGTAAACAAAAAATCTTGACTTTAATCATTATTTAATTATATTATAAATATTTTACTATTTTCTAAGATATTGTATTTAGATATTTAAAAGAATAATAATTTCATTTTGTTAAGATAATTTTAATATATGAAAAAGAGATTTCCTCCTTGGTTAGTAAAAAGGGCTTCTCATGGTGAAGATGTTCATCGTATGAAGATGCTACTGCGAAAAAAAGGTCTTCATACAGTATGTGAAGCTGCTCGTTGTCCCAATATTTGGGAGTGTTTTTCTAAGCCTACAGCAACCTTTATGATAATGGGGGATATATGTACCAGGGAATGTGGATTTTGTGGGGTAAAAAAGGGCAATCCGGGTCCATTGGATAAAAACGAAACAGAAAGAATAGCGGAGTTAGTAAAAGAATTAAATCTTAAGCATACCGTCATAACTTCAGTTACGAGGGATGATCTTGATGATGGAGGAGCAGAACATTTTGCTAAAACAGTAGAGGAGATCAGGGAAAAGACACCAGAGGTAACCATTGAGGTTTTAACACCCGATTTTAAAGGATCCGTGGAATCCTTAAAAAAGGTTGTTGATAGTAAACCAGATATATTCAATCATAATTTGGAGACGATTCCAAGGCTGTATCCTTTTGTAAGACCAGAGGCAAATTATCAAAGATCTCTCGATCTTTTAAAGAATATTAAGGAAATGGAAGGAGATATTATCACAAAGTCTGGACTCATGCTGGGTTTAGGTGAAACACACAAAGAGGTTATTGATGTAATGAAAGATTTAAGACAGGTCAATTGTGATATAATTACTCTCGGTCAGTATCTTAGGCCTTCAAAAAAGAGTCTGCTGGTTAAGGAATATGTCTTACCAGAGATATTCGAGAAGTACAAAGAGGAGCTTAAGGGTATGGGATTTCTCCATGTTTTTGCAGGTCCCTTTGTGAGAAGTTCTTTTAATGCAGAGGTCGTTATGCAAAATAGTCATATGTGTAGATGAGGGAATTATATGTGGACGTTTCAGAGAATCAAACGCTTACCGCCCTACATCTTTTCTCAGATTGAGGAGCTCAAAAGACAAGCGAGAAAAAGGGGTGAAGACATCATAGATTTTGGAATGGGAAACCCAGACCAGCCAACACCCGAACATATCGTTAAGAAGTTATGTGAAGCAGCGGAGAAGCCTCGAAACCACAGATATTCAGCTTCAAAAGGGATCCCTAAGCTCAGGCTGGCCATTACTAACTGGTACAAGAGAAACTTTAAAGTGAATCTTAATCCAGAAACCGAGGCCATAGTTACTATTGGCTCGAAAGAGGGGCTTTCTCATTTGACATTAGCTATAATTGGATCGGGGGATTCAGTGTTGGTACCCTCTCCAACCTATCCCATTCATTCTTACGGAGTAATTATTGCGAATGGTGATGTTGTCCATGTGCCCCTTATCAAAGGAGAAAATTTTTTAGAAAGTCTGATCAAAAGTTACAAGCAGCATTGGCCAAGGCCAAAGGCCATGGTCTTGAATTTTCCTCATAATCCAACAACGACCTGCGTAGATTTGGACTTCTTTAAAAAGGTTGTTGCTTTTGCAAAAGAAAACAATATTATTGTAATCCACGATCTTGCCTATGCAGATCTGGTATATGATGGTTATAAGGCACCAAGTATTCTACAGGTAAGAGGGGCAAAGGAGGTTTGTGTAGAACTCTTTACCCTCTCTAAGAGTTATAGTATGCCTGGCTGGAGAGTGGGTTTTGTCGTAGGTAATTCTAAGATCATAGAGGCTTTTACAAGATTTAAAAGCTATTTAGATTATGGGATGTTCCAGCCAATTCAGATTGCCAGTATTATAGCCCTAAATGGTCCAAAGGATTGTGTGGAGAGGATAAAGAGTAAATATCAGAGCCGAAGGGATGTTTTGGTGTCAGGGCTTAATAGGATTGGCTGGAAGGTTGAAAAGCCAAAGGCAACGATGTTTTTATGGGCCGAGATTCCTGATAAGTATAAAAAGATGGGTTCATTGAAATTTTCAAAATTATTATTGAAAAAGGCTAAAGTTGCTGTATACCCAGGTATTGGTTATGGGGAATATGGTGATGATTATGTTAGGTTCGCATTAATAGAGAATGAACATCGTTCTAAACAAGCAATAAAGGGGATTAAAAATATTTTCTAAATAAGAGGAATTTCAAATTTGAAAACAATTAATATTGGTCTTATCGGCTTTGGAACAGTAGGACAGGGTGTAGTAAGAATCCTCAAGGAGAATCGTAAAGTAATTGAAGAGAGGTTGGATGCTGTTCTTCATCTCAAAAAGATTGCTGATATAGATATAGAGACCCCTAGGGCGGTCAAAGTAAATAAAAATATTCTTACAAAAGATGCTAAAGAGATATTGAAAGACCCTGAAATAGATATTGTTATAGAACTCATTGGTGGTCTTGAGCCGGCAAAGACATTTATCTTAGAGGCCTTTGATAATGGTAAACATGTGGTTACAGCCAACAAGGCTCTTTTAGCAGAGCATGGGGAGGAGATCTTTACCAAGGCAAATGAGAAATCATTGAATATAGGCTTTGAGGCGAGTGTTGGTGGAGGCATTCCTATAATTCGTTCGCTGAAAGAAGGTTTAGTGGCTAATAACTTTCTATCTATTTATGGGATTATTAATGGTACTGGAAATTATATCTTGACAAAGATGACAGATGAAGGTGGCAAGTTTGATGAGGTTTTAAAAGAGGCCAAAGAGAAGGGGTATGCTGAGGCTGATCCTATATTGGACATAGAAGGGATAGATTCCGCTCATAAGATAGTTATCCTTGCTTCTATTGCATTTGGTACCTATTTTCCTTTAAAAAATGTTTATACTGAAGGGATAACAAAAATTACGCCAATGGATGTCCAGTATGCGCTCGAGTTAGGTTATAAAATAAAACTCCTTGCTATCGCTAAAAAATACAATAATAAAATTGATGTGAGGGTTCACCCTACAATGATCCCGATGCAAAATCCCATTTCAAAAGTAGATGGAGTATTAAATGCTATTTATACTACTGGTGATGTTGTAGGGGAGAACATATTAATTGGTAAAGGAGCCGGTTCACTCCCAGCAGGAAGTGCTATTGTAGGAGATATCGTCGATATTAGCAGAGAACTAATTGTTGGTATTGAAAAAAAGATTAGGGTTCCATCCCTTTCTTACAGAAAAGAGAGTATCCGGCCATTGACTTATATGGATATAAAAGAAGTTGTTTCAGAATATTATCTGAGATTTTCAGTATTGGATAAACCCGGCGTTCTGTCTAAAATCTCAGGTGTTTTAGGTGATCATAATATCAGCATTTCCTCGGTTCTTCAAAAAGGAAGAAGGGAAAAGGGGTCAGTTCCTGTTGTAATGATGACCCATGAAGCAAAAGAAGAGAACATGCAATCAGCCTTAGTAAAGATTGATAAATTGGATATAGTGGCGGATAAAACAATGCTAATAAGAATAGAGAAAGGTAAGGAGAACAAAGAGTGATCCACTGGAAAGGAATTATTAATCACTACAGAGATTTCCTCCCCGTTAATGATAACACAAAAGTGGTGACATTAAATGAGGGGAATACCCCTCTTATAGAAGCAAAGAATTTAAGAGATTATATTAATAGGGATTTAAAGATTTATCTGAAATACGAGGGGATGAATCCAACTGCCTCTTTCAAAGATAGGGGAATGACTGTGGCAGTTTCCAAAGCCTTGGAGGAGGGCTTGAAGGCTGTAATTTGTGCTTCCACAGGAAACACCTCTGCATCTGCTGCGTCCTATGCAGCAAGGGCTGGTATTGAGGCCATTATTATCATTCCTCATGGAAAGATAGCTCTTGGAAAATTGTCTCAAGCAATCATGCATGGAGCAAAGGTAGTTCAGATAGAAGGTAACTTTGATGATGCCTTAAAGATTGTAAAGCATATATCTAATCAGTATCCTGTAACCCTCGTTAACTCTATAAATCCTTATAGAATTGAAGGACAGAAGACAGCTGCCTTTGAGGTATGCGACCAGCTCGACCGAAACCCCCCTACATATCATGTTCTTCCTGTAGGGAATGCAGGCAATATCACTGCCTACTGGAAGGGGTATAAAGAATATAACCAAAAAGGGCTTATCAATTCTTTGCCAAGGATGTTAGGGTTTCAGGCAGAAGGTTCTGCTCCTATAGTTCGAGGAAGGATTATTAAAAATCCTGAGACGATTGCTACTGCTATTCGAATAGGTAATCCAGCGAGCTGGAAAACGGCAGAAGCTGCAGCTCAAGAATCAAAGGGATTGATTGATATGGTTTCAGATGATGAAATTTTAAAAGCCTATTACCTGCTTTCTTCTATGGAGGGGGTATTTTGTGAACCTGCTTCAGCTGCAACCATAGCAGGGGTCATCAATTATAATGAGAAGAATTTTTTCAAAAAGGGGGATACAATTGTTTGTACCCTAACAGGTCATGGTCTTAAAGACCCTGATGTAGCTATCAAAGTGTGTCAGAAACCAGAGGTAAGCCCTGCTGAGATAGATGTTATTGTTGAGAAATTAGGATTATAGGAGAGCGATTTGAAATTTATTGTTCTTTTAGGGGATGGAATGGCAGATTTTCCTATTCCAGAATTAGGGAAGAGGACACCCCTGCAGGTAGCAAAGACACCGAATATGGACTTTATAGCAAAGAATGGTTTAACAGGTTCTGTATGCCCAATCCCTAAGGGTTTGCCTCTAGGGAGTGATGTGGCAAATCTTTCGATACTTGGATATGATCCTAAAAAATATTATTCAGGAAGAGCGCCTCTTGAGGCAGCTAGTATAGGAATAGACCTTTCACCTGCAGATGTTGCTTTTCGTTGCAATCTCGTGACCTTAAGGCTTGTAGGTACTGAATTTGTTATGGAAGATTATAGCGCAGGTCATATCAGTACTGAAGATGCTAGGTTTTTGATATCTGATATAGTAAGGGAGTTAAACACAGAGAGTATTTCTTTTTACAGCGGCGTAAGTTATCGGCATCTTATGGTATGGAAAAATGGAAATACCGATTTAGATTTAACCCCCCCACATGATATTCTTAATAAAAAGATAATCGATTTTCTCCCTAAAGGAGAGGGGGCAAAGTTATTAATTAAGCTTATGAGTGATTCTCAGATAATCTTGAGCAGTCATCAGAAAAATAAAGAGCGGGAAAAAAAAGGGTTAAATCCTGCAAATAGTCTCTGGTTTTGGGGGCAGGGAAAGGCTCCTCATTTGATAAGTTTTAAAGAGAAATACAATCTGACAGGGGCAATTATCTCTGCAGTAGACTTAATTAAAGGATTAGGGATATATGCTGGATTAAAGGTTGTAGATGTTCCTGGAGCAACGGGTTATCTAGATACCAATTATGAGGGAAAGGCAGAGTATGCAATAGCTGAGTTAAAAGAAAGAGACTTTGTCTATCTTCACGTGGAAGCTCCTGATGAGGGAGGACATGCTGGTGATGTAGAGTTAAAGATAAGGGCTATTGAAGATTTTGATTCAAGGGTCGTGGCTAAGATATTGAAGGAGATAAAACAGTTTAAAAACTACAAAATTCTTCTCGTTCCAGACCATGCAACACCCATAAGTCTAAGAACTCATACTGATGGGCATGTTCCATTTGCCATTCTGTCAAACAGTTTAGTTTCAGATAAGGGAGAAAAATATGATGAGCTCCTCATAGAAAAGGGTTCTTTGAGGTTTGATAAAGGTCACGAATTAATGGATTATTTTATACAGGGAGATTAAAAAAATATTTTCTGAGGGAGTAAAATGAGGCTAGTTGTTCAAAAATATGGAGGGACTTCAGTAGGAAGCATTGAAAAGATTAAGGCGATTGCAAAGAAAGTTGCTGATAGAAAAAAAGAAGGTGCTGATATTATAGTTGTTGTTTCAGCAATGGCAGGAGAGACCGATAAATTGGTCAATATGGCTCATCAGATTTCTGAAATTCCTGAGAGAAGAGAGTTTGATATGCTCCTCTCCACAGGAGAGAGAGTAACCATTGCGCTTCTTGCCATGGCTCTTCAATCTTTGGGGTGCGATGCCATATCCCTAACAGGACGACAAAGCGGGATTATTACCAATAGTTCTTATACAAGAGCCAAGATAAAATATATTACAGGAAAAAGGATAAGGGATGCTTTGAATCAAGGCAAGGTAGTTGTGGTTGCAGGATTTCAGGGTATTGATGAACATGAAAATGTTACAACTTTAGGGAGAGGTGGTTCTGATACTACTGCCGTGGCTATAGCAGCGGCCCTAAAAGCCGAAGTTTGTGAAATTTATACTGATGTAGAGGGTGTATTTACAACAGATCCAAATATCGTTCCTCATGCCAGGAAGTTAGATAAAATATCGTACGAAGAGATGTTAGAAATGGCAAGTTTAGGAGCGAAGGTATTGCATTCAAGATGCCTAGAATTTGGTAAAAAATATAAGATTCCCATTTTAGTCAAATCTACCTTTGGAGGAGGTGAAGGTACATTGGTAACAGATGAGGTTAATATGGAAGAGAGTGTGGTTATAGGTATTGCATATAACAAAAATCAGGCAAAGATAACCATTGCAGGGGTACCTGATAGACCTGGGATAGCTGCTCAAATTTTTGGTAAGGTTTCAAAGTCTGATATTGTTGTCGATATGATTATTCAGAATGTCAGTGAGGGCGGATTAACAGACGTCTCTTTTACAGTCCAAAAGAGTGATGCAAAAAAGACCTTTCTTCTGATGAAAGAGCTTGTTCCAGAGATCGGGGCAGAAGATGTTAAAATTGATGAGAACATAACCAAGATATCCATTATTGGGGCAGGCATGCAGGGACAGTCCGGCATAGCAACAACGATGTTTTCGTCCCTAGCAAAAGAGAATATAAACATTATGATGATCAGTACTTCAGAGATTAAGATATCATGTGTTATTGAGACAAAGTATACTGAACTGGCTGTTAGGGTTTTACATGATGCCTTTGGTCTAGAAAAACCAAAAGGCTGATTGATTTGAAGTACTGAAAATGGTTTTGAGAGATTGAGATGAATCTTTTTAAGAAAGGTTTATTAAAATAATAAAGAGGAATGTAAAAATGCGATTGGTAAAGTTATACGATACAACATTGAGGGATGGTACTCAGGCTGAAGAGATATCTTTTACGCTTGAGGATAAGCTTAGAATTGCTCAAAAACTGGATGAACTTGGAATACATTATATTGAAGGGGGATGGCCAGGGTCTAATCCAAAAGATATCGGTTTTTTCAAGGAGATAAAAAAGATATCCCTTTCCCATTCTAAGATTGCCTCTTTTGGAAGTACAAGAAGAGCAAAACTCAAAGCAGAAGATGACGCTAATATCAAGGCCCTTTTGGAATCGGAAACCCCTGTTGTTACCATCTTTGGAAAGACATGGGACCTTCATGTAAAAGATGCCTTGAGGATTTCCACAGATGAGAACCTGGAATTGATATATGATTCTCTTAACTATCTGAAATCTAAAGCAGATGAGGTTATTTATGATGCAGAACACTTTTTTGATGGTTATAAGAGTAATCCTGAATATGCATTGAAGACATTGCTGACTGCTCAAGAGGCAAAGGTAGACTGTATTGTCCTTTGTGATACGAATGGCGGAACAATGACCCATGAGGTTCAGGATATTATTAATAATATTAGAGACAAGATGGAAACCCCCTTAGGGATTCACTGCCATAACGATTCAGAGACAGCAGTGGCCAATTCAATTATGGGAGTAAATTCAGGGGTCCAACATATCCAAGGGACAATCAATGGATATGGAGAGAGATGTGGAAACGCCAATCTCTGCTCAATCATTCCAAATCTTAAATTAAAACTCAAGGTAGATTGCATCTCAGACGAGCAGATGAAGAGATTAGTAGAAGTATCGAGATTTATTGATGAAATGGCCAATTTAAGATCTTGGACGCATCGACCATATGTAGGAAAGAGCGCCTTTGCCCATAAGGGAGGTGTTCATGTTAGCGCCATTCAAAGAAACCCAGAGACTTATGAGCATATAAAGCCCGAGCTGGTTGGAAACAGACAGAGGGTATTGGTTTCAGATCTATCAGGAAGAAGCAATATTCTCTATAAGGCAAAAGAGTTTAATATAGATATAGAGAGTAAGGACCCAACGGTTCAAAATATTTTAGATTCATTAAAGGAATTAGAAAATCAAGGTTTTCAGTTTGAAGGAGCTGAGGCCTCCTTTGAATTATTAATGAAAAAGGCTCTGGGTAAGAGGGAGAAATTTTTTGATTTAAAAGGTTTTAGAGTAATTATAGAAAAACGAAAGGAGGGAGCAGAGCCTATCTCTGAGGCAACGATTATGCTTACAGTAGATGGGGAAGTAGAGCATACAGCTGCAGAGGGGAATGGGCCTGTTAATGCACTGGATAATGCCTTGAGAAAGGCCCTGGAGAAATTTTACCCTGAATTAAAAGATATGGTGCTCAACGATTATAAGGTTAGGATTCTGGATGAGTGGAGCGGAACAGAAGCAATAACAAGGGTTTTAATTGAATCAAGAGACCGCGATTCAAGGTGGGGCACTGTTGGTGTTTCCGCAAATATTATTGAGGCAAGCTGGCAGGCCCTCGTTGATAGTATAGAGTATAAATTGCATAAAGAAAAAGATAAAAAAAAGAAGTAATTGTTTAATCTTGAGAGAATTATTCTGAGCGAAAAAATATGAAGATTGAAATGGAAAAAATAGTCTCCCTGTGTAAAAGGAGAGGATTTATATTTCAAAATAGCGAAATCTATGGAGGATTAGGTAATACATGGGATTATGGGCCCTTAGGCGTTGGGCTCAAGAAAAATGTAAAAGAGGCGTGGTGGAAGAATATTGTCTATGAAAGAGAGGATATGGAAGGCCTAGATTCTGCCATACTCATGCATCCGAATACCTGGTTGGCTTCTGGACATGTTGAAAGCTTTACGGATCCTCTCGTTGACTGCAAGAAATGTAAAAAGAGATTTAGAGAGGATGACTTAGATAAACATATCTGTCCAGAATGTGGTGGTGAACTGACAGATCCACGTCAGTTTAACCTTATGTTTAAAACATTTGTTGGTCCAGTAGAAAATGAGGCTTCGACAGTATATCTAAGACCTGAGACTGCTCAGGGGATATTTATCAATTTTTTCAATATCTTAACTTCTATGAGGAGAAAAATTCCCTTTGGGATTGCTCAGATTGGCAAGGCTTTTAGAAACGAGATTACACCTGGAAATTTCGTTTTCAGAACAAGAGAGTTTGAACAGATGGAGATTGAGTATTTTGTAAAACCAGGGACAGATAAGGAATGGCATGATTACTGGGTCAACGAGAGGCTTGAATGGTATAAAAAATATGGAATAAAGCAAGAAAATCTACGTCTTAGGGAACATGGAAAGGATGAAATGGCGCATTATGCTAAAAGTTGTTTTGACATAGAATATCTTTTTCCCATGGGCTGGTCAGAACTTGAGGGGATTGCAAACAGAACAGATTTTGATCTCAAACAACACACAAATTACTCAAATAGGAACCTTATCTATTTTGACGAGGAGACAAAAGAGAAATATTTTCCATATGTTATAGAGCCTTCTGCAGGTGTAGATAGATCAAGTCTTGCTTTTTTAATCGATGCATATAAAGAAGAGGATGTTAGGGGGAGAAAGAGAGTCTTTTTAAGCTTTCATCCTGATATCGCTCCGGTTAAGGTGGCTGTTCTCCCTCTCTTAAGGAATAGAGGAGACATTGTTGAACTATCAAAGAAGATAAAAAAAGATATTTTAAATCAATATGTTACCGTATATGATGACACAGGTTCCATAGGGAGACTATACAGAAGACAGGATGAGATAGGGACACCTTATTGTATAACCGTAGATGTTCAGTCTCTGGAGGATAGAGCTGTTACCATTAGAGAGAGGGATTCTATGCAGCAGGATCGGATTTCTATAGACCAGATATCCCAATACCTCAAAGATAAATTTAGTCTTCTTCATTAGAATAGAGAATAAAAACTTTATATAACACTTTGTTTTATAATAAGTTAAAAAAATACGAGAAATTTTATATTTTTTTCTTGACAAAACTTTCATTTAGAATATAATTCAATCTCTGGAAGGGCCAGCAGACCACCAGACCTTAGACCAACCAAAGAGTAACTTTTATATGAGAGAAATTGTGTGTTCTGTAATGTCTGGTGAGAAAGGCCTTCAAATTTTGGATTTCACCTAACCGTAAATCATTATAAAAGGGTGAGTTATGCCAAAAGCAGAACAAGATGAAGGAATCAAGCAAGTCTTGCGTGTAATGGATACTGGCCTTGATGATGTTGCAAAGGGGCTGGCGAGGGTAGATGAAGAGGATTTAAAGCTCATTAGGGCTATTCCAGGTGACCTCTTAAAAATCACAGGTAAAAAATCAACTGTTGCCAGAGCCATTCAAATCTTTCATCAATACAAAGGCAAAAAGGTTATTCAGATTGATGGTATAACGAGGGAAAATTGCGGTGCCCTTAAGGATGAATGGGTTACAATAGAAAAGATCCTCTGGAAACCTGCCGAAATCTTACTCCTCTCCCCTATTGATACATCCCGCCCTGCTCCTAAAGATGAAGAACTCAGGCACTTAGTCCAACTCTTAAATGGCATGCCCATTTTGAAGGGTGATAAGGTCCAGGTAACCTTTTTTGGTGCAAGAGGTCAATTTTTTCTTGTAGAGGGAACCAGTCCTGCGGGTGCAGTGATTGTTAATATCAATACGGAGGTTAAAATTAGGGAAGCTGAGGGGATTATAGAGAAGGCCTCTCGGGTTTCTTACGAAGATATCGGTGGTCTTGCAAGGGAGGTTTACAGGATTAGGGAGATGGTAGAGCTCCCCTTGAAATTTCCTGACCTCTTTGCCCGAATGGGCATTGAAGCCCCAAAGGGTGTCCTTATGTATGGGCCTCCTGGAACTGGAAAGACCCTTATTGCAAGGGCAGTAGCCAATGAAGTAAAGGCTCACTTTATCCATGTGAATGGACCAGAGATTATCCACAAGTTCTATGGAGAGAGTGAAGCGAAATTAAGGGAGGTCTTTGAAGAAGGATCCCGAAATGCCCCCAGTATCATCTTCTTGGATGAGATAGATGCTGTTGCTCCAAAGAGAGTTCAGGTCATCGGTGATGTTGAAAAGAGGGTCGTAGCACAGCTTTTGGCACTAATGGATGGATTAGTATCAAGGGGCCAGGTGGTCGTTATTGGTGCAACGAATGTTCCAGAATTAGTCGACCCAGCTATCAGAAGACCCGGGCGTTTTGACCGTGAAATCGCTATTAGTATTCCTAATCGGCTTGGAAGAAAGGAGATATTACAGATTCATACAAGGACAATGCCCCTTGCTTCAGATTTTGACATCGATACTATTGCAAATATTACCCATGGTTTTGTAGGTGCAGATATTGAGATTTTAGCAAAAGAGGCCGGAATGAGGGCCCTAAGAAGAGTTTTGCCAGATGTTATTGCGATTCGAGATTATAAACCCTTTGAAACTGATATTCAGCTAGAGATATGCCAGGAGGATTTTCTAGAGGCCTTTAAAGAGGTTGAGCCTACAGCCACAAGGGAATTTCTGGCAGAGAGGCCTACAGTCAAATTCAGTGACATCGGGGGATTGAAGAAGGTAAAAAATACCTTAAGATCTATCATTGAACTACCCCTGAAGCATTCCACATTCTTTGACAATATCCATTTCAGACCTCCCCAAGGCATACTCTTTTCAGGTCCCACAGGGACAGGGAAAACTGCTTTAGCAAGAGCCCTGGCAGGCGAGAATGATCTCACCCTTATTTCGGTTGACCAGTCTGTTCTCTTCTCTAAATGGATGGGAGAATCAGAAAAGGCTCTGAGGGCATTATTTAAGATGGCAAACTTTGCTGCTCCCTGTATCCTTTTCTTTGATGAGATTGATGGTATTGCCTCCAAGAGAGGAACAGGAACGACTGATCAAGGAGCAGGGGCCCAGAGGATGGTAAGCCAGCTTTTAAGGGAACTGGATGGATTAAAAAACATACAGGGAGTTATTGCTGTTGCTGCTACGAACAGATTAGACCTCATTGATAATGCTCTCTTAAGACCCGGCCGTTTTGATTATATTATTGAGCTACCTGTACCTGATAAAGAAGAGCGGATAGATATATTTAAGGTCTATACCAAAGATACCATCCTGGGCAAAGATGTTGATTTTGAAGAATTGGCTGAAAAAACAGAGGGATTTGTTGGCGCTGACATAGAGAGCCTCTGTAAAAAAGCCACACTTTTAGCTGTACAGGATTTCTTTGATAGCCAAGGATCAAAGGTTTCTGAAAAAGCTAAAGAATTTCAGGTTAAACGGGAGTACTTTTTAAAAGCCTTAAAAGAGATTATCCCTCCTTCTTCTACGGAAGAATACGGTAAGAAGAAGAAAAAATCCAAAAAACATTAAGAGAAAGGATAAGGGTGTGACATCTGACAGGTTACCAAAGGATGATTTTGAAGGTGATCTGGAAGGTCTATTGGATCAATTTAGAGAGCTTCTCAAATACTATAGCCCCTCCTGTCTTGTTTCTGACGCATCAGATAATGATTGCGTCATGGCAAGTGCTATAAAACCGATCTTTAGCATAAAGATTTCTGGTTCAGCCCTTACGATAAAAATTGATCCCCACAACTGCTTTTCAAGCATTGAAATCATCAAGCATATTAAAGCAGGCCAAATAGTAGTTATCGATGCTCAAGGAGAAACAGAAGTATCTGTCATCGGAGGAATCATATCAAGCGTTTTAAAACAAAAAGGCGCTATTGGTGTAATCGTTGATGGAGCGGTTAGAGATATCGATGAAGTGAGAGATATGGGTTTTCCCCTTTTTTCAAGAGCCGTTATTCCTAAATCTTTAATCTATTCCTGCTCACAAGATAATGCAACTAAACCCATAGAGGTAAATGTCCCCATCCATTGTGGCGGAATATTGGTTCATCCAAATGATATCATTGTAGCGGATGATGTGGGTGTAGCTGTCATTCCCTTTAACAAGGCTAGGTCAGTCTTAGAAAGGGCAAAAGAGATCGCGAAAAGAGAGGGAGAGCTTTCAAAAAAGATAAAGGGAAGAATAAATATAGAAGAGATCGTGGAAATGACGAAAAAAGTTATTTCGCATATTTCCTAAATATGAAAACAAAATAACTCCAAATAATCCATTGGCTCATGGTTTTGTTTGGATACAAAAGAAAGGGGGGAGAGAAGCTTAATTGTGAGCCACTTAAACGTCAGTTAATACCGAAGTAAAAAAATCAAAACTTAAGGAGGTGTATTGAATGGCGGAACATGAAATTACTACGTGGGCATGCGGTGTTTTGCAGGATACAAACGGTAGAGACGTATCGAAAGTTTTGGGTGCGGCAGCTGGGAAAGAAGGTAAAGACATCTGGGTTATCGACAACTATGCTGACTTACCTGACAGAGTGAATGTTCCCGTGAGAAAGTATTGTAAAATCAGCGATGAGCCGATTAAAGAGAAGTTTCTGTATGAGAACCACCATCCAGACATCGTGGTACTGATGGAAGACGTCTATGCCAAGGCATATAACATCTTAAAAGGCTCCCCAAAAGGCGTTACACTGATTGTTAACACCAACAAAGACTTTGACTTCGTCCTCGACATGATGGCTGCTAACCCTGACAGGGGTAAGATAAAGAAGTTGGCCGTTGTTGATGCAAGCAGTATTGCTCCTGGTGTTGACAGAGACCTGATGGATATCGAGGGTGCAGAGGGTGGCTCTCAGATTGGAAAAGGAGTCGGTGCTTGTCTGGCTGCAGTTGTTGCCAAGGTTACAGGTGTTGTTTCAGTAGACAATGTCATGGCTGTTGTTGCCAACAAAGAGGCGGCTAAAAAGGCCGTTGGTTCAGTCAAAGTAAAAGATTTGTAAGAGAGATAAAGTATCTAAAGGGGGTGAATCAATGTTTGATACGAAAAAATTACAAGTTCCTATACCTGCTCACTTAGAAATTCCCGAGGGTGGTGTGGTTGAATCACCTAAGCCTGATGGAGAGCAGAGTCAGTTTCCATCAGGGGGCTGGAGAATCCTGAGATCAGTGATTGACCAAGAGAGATGCACAAAGTGCCTCACATGCTGGCTGGCCTGTCCTGAACCCTGTATAGAGCTTGCTGAGGATCGTAGTGTTTCTATTGATCTTAAGTACTGCAAGGGATGCGGTTGCTGTGCCAATGTCTGCCCTGTTCAGTGTATCTCTAGGGTTCCTGAAAGTGATTTTAAAGGCGATGTCGAATTTATGGATGAACCATTTTAATGCTAACTGAAAGCGAGGTGAAAGTATAATGCCAAAAAAGTTTATTCCCGGACTTGCTGCAGCGGCTAATGCTGCTGTTCAGGCCGATGTTGATGTTATTTCATCCTATCCCATTAGGCCCTATACCGGTTTAATGATTCAGCTTTCCCAGGCTGTTGCTAATGGAGATTTGGATGCTGAGTTTGTCCACGGAGAGGGAGAGCATGCGCAGCTGGCCATTGTCCACGGAGCATCTCTTGCAGGTGCAAGGACAATGACCGGAAGCTCTGGCGTGGGTGTAACCTATCCTATGGAGGTCTATTCTCCTATCTCTGGTGATAGGTGTCCCGTTCAGATGGTTATTGCTGACAGAACACTGGATCCCCCTGGAGACTTTGGTCAGGAGCATACAGATGCACTGAGCACAAAGGATCAGGGATGGTTGCTCGGATGGGCTTCCCTTCCTCAGGAGGTTTATGACAATACTCTTATTTGCTACAGGGTTGGAGAGGATCCCAAGGTTCTGCTTCCTCAGATGAACTGTCACGACGGCTATTTTGTTTCCCATATCGCAAACTGGGTTTCTATAGGTGAGCAGTCTCAGGTTGATGAGTTCTTACCTCCATATAAAGCACCAAGGCCATTGGACCCTCTAAGACCTGTTGGCCACGGTCCCCAGATTTATGCTAACCAAGGCCCTGCCTTGGAGGCAACAAGATTCAATGCTATATGGGGTGCCAGAGAGGTTATCCAGCAGGCTGTCAAAGAATATAATGAGATCTTTAAGAGAGATGTCGATCCATTTGTTGAGCTCTATCACATGGATGATGCTGAGATAGCCCTTTTTATCCAGGGTTGCCATGCACATACCTGCAAGTATGCCATTGACGACCTAAGAAAAGAAGGGGTTAAGATCGGTATGGTCAGACCAAAATGGATCAGACCTTTTCCATCCCCAGAAGTACAGGAGGCTCTCAGCAAGTGTAAGGCTGTAGGTGTTGTTGAGACAAATAACTCCTTTGGCGCATCTGGATATGCTGGCCAATTGACCCCTGAGGTTTGTGCTGCTCTTGTTAAAGGGGCTGTGAAGGTGGATAAGGTGCCTCAGGTTGCTTCCTTTATGGCTGGATTGGGTGGACACCCTGTTAAGATTGAACAGTTTAGATTTATGGCTGAGATTCTGGCTAAGGGAGCTAAAGGAGCATTTGATAAACCAACCTATTGGGTTGACCTTGAGTGCGAAGTTGAGATGTAAAAAACCTTTATGGATTATAAATATTGAACGAAAGGAGGAGTGAATTTTGGCTAAAGTAAATAGACCAAAACTAGAACTTGCTAAATCTATTGCAAAGGTTCCAGATGTTGCCAGGTCAGAGTACTATGTTAAAGGACACAGGACATGCGCTGGATGTGGGCCTGCAATAGCTTATCGATTGGCCTGTAAGGCTGCTGGGAAGAATTCGATATTCTTTGGGCCTACAGGTTGTATGTACGTTGCGAATACCAGTTACCTCTGCGTACCATGGGCTGTGCCTTGGACACATACCCAGATTACGGACGCAGGTGCTGTTGCTTCTGGAGTCGCTGCTGCATACGAGGCGATGATTCGAAAGGGGAAATACAAAGGAGATTATCCAGGTATCGTTTGTTTCGCTGGTGATGGGGGTTCCGTTGATATTGGTCTCCAAGCTATGTCAGCTGCGATGTACAGAGACCATGACTTTCTGTTTATCTGCTATGACAACGAGGCCTATGCCAACACAGGTATCCAGACATCTCCTACAACCCCATATGGAGCAAACACATCCTTTACGCCTCCTGGACCCGTTATCCCAGAGGCTAAAAAGCTGTTTCCAAAAGACGGTGCCAGGCTGGTAGCTGAAGGACATCCTGCTGTTAAGTTTGTTGGTACAGCTTCCATTGGATACCCTGTTGACTATATCAACAAGGTCAGAAAGGCTCTGAATGCCGAGGGAGCAACTTATCTCCATGTCCATGCTCCTTGTCCAAAGGGATGGAGATTTGATGCTGACAGGACCATAGAGATAGCAAAGCTGGCTGTTGAGACCGGCATGTTCTCTCTCTGGGAGAAAGAAGGCATGACTGCGCCTTACAAGATAACCTATATGCCGAAGAAGATGAAACCTGTGAAAGAGTACATGGCTCTGCAGGAGAGATTTGCTCACCTAAAACCCGAGCATATTGGCAAAATGCAGGATTTCGTCAATGCTAAGTGCGCTGGTTTAGGGATTGAAGCTCCTACACCTCCTGTAGCATAAGTCCCTGATTCACATCTGGTTGTTTTGAGAAGGTAAAAGAAGATGAGGGTATGCATAAAAAAATGCTTCTGCATACCCTCATCTGATTTAAATGTCATTATAATATTTTTTCTCTGTTAATATTAATATGGTTTTAAATATATGCTTAGCCATGGGTTTCTTTTTAAATTTTTTTCTATTATTTTTATTGTTTTCTTTCTTTTCTTTTTTGTCCTTTACCCTGTAACCTCTTCGCCAACTCATGCGTCTGATAAGCTCTTACCATCAAAGGATAGGGGTCTTAAAGAAATCATTTTTCTCCTCGTCGTATCTATAATAATTATCCTTGGGGGATGTGAAACCTTTGCCAATGGTGTCGAGCATGTAGGGAATAAGGCAGGTTTATCTCATGCTGCTGCAGGAAGCCTCTTGGCAGCTGTGGGAACAGCCATGCCTGAGACAATGATTCCCATATTAGCTTTAGTTTTTGGCGCCGGGGGACACGGAGAAGAGATAGGTATTGGTGCTATTCTGGGTGCTCCCTTTATGTTGACAACCCTCGCCTTTTTCTTATTGGGGATTACGGTATTTATCTTAAGGTTTTCAGGGAGGAGGGAAAGAGCCCATCTTAGACCTGATCTTTCTGCGATTAGGTTTGAGCTCAAGTACTTTATTTTTGTTATGATTTTGATTCTTGGCATTTCCTTATTAAGAAATGACAAGATAAACTATATCGGCGCTGTCCTTTTTGTCCTCCTTTATGCCATATATTTTCAAATTACCCTCAAACATAAAAGCCAGGTTCAAGAGGAGTATTCAGAGCTTTTATATTTTAATCGATTTTTTAAACTAAAGAAGAATTGGACCAATATTATTTTTCAGGTCTTATTTGGTTTGGGGTGTATCATTTTTGGTGCTAAAGTCTTTGTAAATAACATTGCTCTATTATCAGAGGCAATTGGGATGTCTGCCCTTGTGCTTTCATTAATCATCGCCCCTGTTGCTACAGAATTGCCTGAGAAATATAATTCGATTACCTGGACCATAAGAGGCAAGGATACCTTAGCATTTACAAATATAACAGGCGCCATGACCTTCCAGTCTATGATACCTGTATCCATCGGTCTTCTCTTTACAAGCTGGGAGCTCCATTTTACAGAAATCATTAATATTTCTTTTGCTTTGATTTCAGCAATTTTGGTCTTTTTAACAATAAGAAGAAAAGATTCATTGCCTGCCTTGATTTTACTCGTAGGCGGTATTCTGTATAGTCTTTATATCTTTAGGATATTTTCTATCATCTGAAGAGATATGGTCGAATCTATTCGAACTGATATCTCAAAAGAGATAGAAGAGAGGAGTAGAGAGAATAATGTTAGAGCCGGTTAAAAGCAGGAAGATATATGAAAATATCGTTGATCAGATAAAAAAGATGATTATACAAGGGAGCTTGAAGATAGGGGATCGGCTCCCCTCTGAAAGAGAGCTTGCTGAGAGTTTGAAGGTAAGCCGCACTTCTGTAAGAGAGGCGTTGAGAATATTAGAAAATATGGGTCTTATTGAGTGTCGATCTGGAGATGGCAATTTTGTAAAGGATTTAACAGTAGATTCTCTGGCAAATTCGATTGCGCTTAGAATACCCCTTCAAAAGGGAACAATATTACAGCTGTTTGAATTAAGAAAAATAATTGAGCCAGGGATTGTTCGCATTGCAGCTGAGAGAGTAACCGACGAGGATATTTTGAGAATGGAGAGTATCATCGATAAACAGAAAAGCATTGTGGAACAGGGAAAAAGTATCGCTGACATTGATGACGAATTCCATCGTTCTATTGCCGAGGCATCAAAGAACAAAATGATAATGAGAATCATCAATACAGTAATAGGCCTTGAAACGGAAACCAATGAATCAAATATAGAAATCAAGGAGAGACCCCGTCAATCCCTGAAATCGCATATGAATATTTTAAAATATCTCAAAGCAAGAGAGCAAGAAAAAGCAAGAAGGGCAATGCTTACCCATCTGTCAACTGTTGAGAGGCTCATCAGAAAGAAGCTGGAAAAAGTCTAAATTTTTAGAAAGTTAAAAGGAGGTGAAATAGAGATGAAGATACTGATAACTGGGGGTTCGGGTTCTGTAGGGAGTTATACGGTTCCACGGTTAATCAAAAAGGGCCATGAGATAAAGGTATTAGATA
>SMTZ1_10000264_pt1 | contig 89969 bp, 85 predicted proteins | sample DeeMarSWOR136_30_FD_25667 | JGI IMG/M metagenome (IMG submission 25667) | reverse complement strand
GGGCTGATATCGAAGTGACGACAGGTAAGGCGAGCATTGTGACTACAGGAGTTATAGTAGTCAAACCACTTCAGTCTTTGCCTGGCCTTCTTTGTCAGCTCAACCTGAAGTCCAGCCAGACGAGAAACTCCAGAAACTGTACCGCTTACTATTCTCATAATGACACTATTATAGTGTCACCTATCTATGTGAACCAGAGCCGTTTTAGTTCTGGCATCACTAACCCAACGCGCTTTGTTATTTTATTCATAATCCTTGAAAGCCACAACCAGTACCTCAAATTGACTTCGCTGCTGGGCACTGGTAACATTGGGGAAATGGTGCCTAAACTTTCTCTGTTTCCACTAACTGCTGGAGTGAATGACCAAGGTCATCTCATAATTGGTGGCTGCGATACTGTGGAGCTAGCCACTGAGTTTGGTACGCCGCTATACCTCTTTGATGAGTTTAGCTTGCGCAGTAAATGCACCGAGTTCAGAGAGGAGTTCGGTCAGCGCCATACTGATACTACAGTTATTTACGCCTGTAAAGCTTTTTTAAATCAGGCTCTGGCACTCATCTTAAACGAGGAGGGTCTGGGACTGGATGTAGTCTCTACTGGGGAGCTTACTATTGCTCAGTCGGTTGGTTTCCCTCTAGATAGGGTCTATTTCCACGGTAATAATAAATCAGCCGAGGAAATCAGGCTAGCCCTGGAGTGGCATATTGGTCGCATCGTGGTTGACAATGGGCACGAGCTTAAAATGCTAGGTGAAGTGGCTGGGGAGCAGGGGTATATACCTGATATATTGCTCAGGATATCTCCCGGTGTAGACCCTCATACTCATAAGTATATTGCTACCGGCGTTGTTGATAGTAAGTTTGGTTTCCCTTTAGCTAGTGCAGAGGAGGCGGTGGCTCAAGCTATGTCAACGCCCAGTCTGAATCTGGTAGGATTAGACTTCCATCTGGGCTCTCTTATCTTTGAGACAGAGCCATACCAGCAAGCTATTGAGTTTATACTCAACTTGGCGGCGAAAATGAAGCAGAAATATGGCTTTGAACTCAAGGAACTAAATATTGGCGGAGGCTTTGCCATTCAGTATACCCTGGATTCTCCAGCGCCACCGGTATCTATCTATGCTGAGGCGATAACAGCTAAGATTATAAGTAGATGCCGGGAGCTAAAGCTGACATTGCCAAGGCTTATTGTTGAGCCGGGAAGGGCAGTAGTAGGACAGGCTGGGGTAGCCCTATATAAGGTAGGGGTGGTTAAAGACATAACCGGTGTCAGGTGCTATGTTTCAGTGGATGGCGGCATGGCTGATAATATCCGCCCTGCTCTTTATGGAGCTAAATATGAGGCAGTGGTGGCTAATAAGGTGTTAGAAGAAGCAGCAGGCAAGGTTACTATTGCTGGTAAGTTTTGTGAGTCTGGTGATATATTAGTAAAAGATATTAATCTGCCCCCGGTTTCAGCCGGTGATTTTATAGCTATACCTGACTGTGGCGCATATTGCTTACCACAGGCAACTAATTATAACGCCTCACTTAAACCGGCTGTAGTTCTAGTCAAGGATGGTAAGGCACGTCTTATTCGGCGCCGCGAGACCTTTGATGACCTAACCAAATATGATTTAATTTGAGGAGACTTTGGATGTGGCAGGTAGTTGGGCAACATAGGGTTGTATCCTTACTCCAGCGCAGTCTGGAGAAAGGGGTTGCGGCTCACGCCTATCTTTTGGTTGGTCCACCTCATGTGGGTAAGATGACCCTGGCTTCAAATCTAGCGCAGGCGTTGAACTGTGAGGCAGAAGAACCCCCCTGCAGTGAGTGTGCTTCATGTCAAAAAATAGCTTTGGGAAAACACGCTGATGTCCAGATTATAGGTTTGACCCAAAATAGGGATTCAGCCGAGGCTAAGCCCCAGGTAGAGATTAGCATTGACCAGATTAGACAAATGCAGCACTCGGCTAGTTTGCCCCCCTTTGAAGGCAGATATAAGGTATTTATTATAGATAAGGCTGAGCGATTATCAACCGAAGCGGCTAACTGCCTGCTTAAAGCTTTAGAAGAGCCTGTAGACAAGGTAATCTTTATCCTGCTAACTACCAGTGACAGGCTCCTACCAGCCACTGTAGTCTCTCGTTGCCAACGGCTGGAGTTATCCCCTATGGCAGCTACCGAGGTAGAGGCTGCCCTTAATAGTAGCTGGGGTATTGAGCCACAAAAAGCTAAGCTTCTGGCTAGGCTTTGCCACGGCTGCCCGGGTTGGGCAGTATCGGCTGCCCTTGATGATGATTTGCTCAAGCTTCGTGCCAAGAGACTAGATAGATTGTTTGATATTACTGATGCTGATTATGAGGAGCGTTTTGCTTATGCTGCTCAGTTGGCAACTCAGTTCAGCCAAACTAGGGGATCGGTTGAGGAGGAACTAGATTTGTGGCTTGACTCGTGGCGTGACCTATTATTAGTTAAGGCAGAGTGTAGTGATATTATTACCAATGTTGATCGTTTAGCCAGGCTGATTGAGGTGGCTAGGAGTTATAGTCTAACTCAAATAAAGGCTGTTATTAGTAGCCTTCAGGCGGCTGGAGAGCAGCTTAGACAGAATGCCAATCCACGGCTAGTGCTGGAGGTGCTGATGCTTAATATACCTAGGAGGTGTATTTAAATAAAGCATGGCTGAGATTGTTGGTATCCGTTTCAAACGAGCCGGTAAAGTATATTACTTCGACCCGGCAGGTATTACCCTTGAGGCAAATGACTATGTAGTAGTCAAGACAAGTCGTGGTCTGGAGTTGGGGCGAGTAGTTATTTCCCCCAAGCAGGTATTAGCTAACGAGGTAACCACGCCGTTGAAGTCGATACTGCGTAAGGCAGAAGCCGAGGATATTAAGCATGCCCAGGAATTTGAGAGTAAGGAACAGGAGGCTTTAGCTGAATGTGGTAAGCTGATTGCCAAACTAGATCTGTCAATGAAACTACTATCTGCTGAATACAATCTTGATGGTAGCCGCCTTACCTTTCTGTTTAGTGCTGACGAAAGGGTTGATTTCCGTGAGTTGGTTCGTGAGTTAACTAATCGTTTTAAGCTACGGGTGGAACTTAGGCAAGTAGGAGCAAGAGATGAAGCCAAGCTGATAGGCGGCTTTGGTAGGTGTGGGCGTCCTTTATGTTGCATGAGTTTCCTAAGCGAGTTTGCTCCAGTTTCTATCCGAATGGCCAAGGAACAGGATTTACCCCTCAACCCGATGAAGATATCAGGTGTTTGCGGTAGGCTACTATGTTGCTTGGTCTATGAGAGTGAGCAATACCACAATATGAAGGGGAAAATGCCCAAAGAGGGTCAGCAGGTATCTACAGCTATGGGAGTAGCTATAGTAGTCGGGGGTAACCCACTGAAGGAAACGGTGTTGGTTGAACTGGAGAGCAGGGCGACTGTAGAGTTACCGCTCAGTGAGGTTACCGTTGAAGGTGAGCATCTAGATAAGCGACAGAAGGAACGGGGGAAGAGGTAACTATTGAGGGAGGTATTTTTGCCACTCACTCTGGGTTTGTAGGTAGTGGTAGGGGATGTAGAAAGAGCTGTTACCCCGTGGGGGGTTAGGTTGATGGATTAATCTCATCCCAGCTTGTTCTGGAGTTCTGCCCGCCTTATGCCGATTACAGGGTACACAGGCACTAACCACATTTTCCCATGTGTGTTCGCCGCCACGATGCCGGGGAATAACATGGTCTAAGGTAAGTTGCCTAATTTCTTTACCACAATACTGGCAGGTATATTGGTCACGATTAAAAACCTCAAGCCGAGTTAGCTTTCTCTCATGGCGAGGGCGCTTAATCATATAAGCCAATCGGATCACTGAAGGGAGAAGAAAAACATCATTGGCTGAGTGGATAAATCCTGAACCATTCTCCAATATCTCAGCCTTACCGTGATAGAGTAACACTATTGCTCGCCGGGCTCGACATATATTAAGCGGCTCATAGTTCTGATTTAGCACTAGGACGGGGAGATTTACCATATCTAAGACTTCTCTCTATACGAAGATTAGCTTATTCTACTAAAAACCCCCTGGCTATGCAAGTTTGATTTGGTTACCGTTGATAAACGGCTTCGGTGGGGATTTCGTAGCTTCAGCGTTCTTTTCTAGTACGGCGAGACATCTTTTTGGGGCTAGCCCGTCTATCGCTCCGGTAGTCAGGAGCAATGATAGCAAATACCAGGCTGATCTTAGGGTCTACTAGTCGGGAGCTGACGCGACTCTCAATCTCATCCAGTGAGCAGCAGGTGGTAATTACCGTCGCCAGCCGGGCATTATAGCGGTAGTTTATAACCTGGTAAAGCTTTTCCTGTGCCCAGGGTGTGGTTGACTGCTCACCGAAGTCATCCAGGATAAGCAGTGGTGTATTCTTTACTTCTTCAAAGAGTTGGTCATAGGATACCTTGCTTTCAGGGCTAAAAGTATAACGGAGGTGGTCAAGTAAATCAGGCACTACTACGAATAAAACCGTCTTACCGGCTTGAAGGCGGTAATTAGCGATAGCTGCTGCCAGATGGGTTTTACCACAGCCGTTAACACCTTCGAACACTACCCAACCGTCGGGAGATTGGGCGAAGTTAACGGCTAAGTCAAAGGCCATTTCCAGGTTCTGACGTTGCTCTGGCAGCAGATTAACCCGTTTCAAGTCAAAATTGGCAAATGTCATAGTGCTGTGTAGTTTTGCCAGACCGCTATACCGCTGTAAACGAGCTTGGCGCTCCTTTTCTATTTCTTCCCGGACGCAGCGGCAGGCAATAACCTGACCATAATCCGGCTTCCCTGAGGCTAGAAGAGGATGAACAAACCCCGTCCCTTTGCAGATGGGACAGTTCGAGCTTGGTGAGGTATCTTCTAGCTCTTCAGCGCCTGACCATGTGCCCATACTCGCCTTTAAAGTATCTGTCTGGGCTTGTCTTCTGTGTAGAATCTCTCCTATATGTTCCATTGTTCTTACCTTCTGATGACCAACGCTCTAGAATCTTAGCAATATATCTCCAGTTTCGCTTATTAAGAGAGACCGCCTCTTTGATAGCATCCTTAATCCAAGTTACGGGATAGAGTTTCTCCGCCTCGCGAAGTTCATCGGCAATCATGGGGGTTAGCATACCGATGTTCTCTTCGTAAATGGTGAATATATCAGGTTGCTCTTCAGGCTCAATACAGGTCTGTCCCTCCGCTTTCACCCCAGGGAGGTGAAGCTCACCATTTTGAATCTTAGTCACAACCCGTCTATCGGACTCAGTATTGAGGAAGTAAACATCCTCGGCCACTCCATCTCTATCTAATACTAAGTGAAGGATTGTTCCCCGTTTGACAGCCATATCCAGAGCGTCGCCCAGTGCCGCATCAGGTGACTTTACGCCCTCCCTGAGGCTAGTCATTAGGCTTCTATTACCTAACAACTCTCGACAAGTAGTGAAACGGGGATAGCCCCGCTTGCGGTAAAGTGTCTCAAAAATATGGAGGGTTAATTTTAGCTCAGTAACATCACTGATTTGCGGCAATAGTGCGCTGAAGAAAAGATTGGGTAGGGGGGTAAACTGCATCTTGGCTGGGAAACCCTTAAACTGCTCCATAGTCAACTTACTCTTCTTCAACCTGATATCCTCGAACTTAGCTATCGGAATGTGAGCTGAAGTTTAAATGCTTCATAATAGACTTGGCTCTTCACGGGTAATATTGTCGAACTTAGCCAGGTTGTGCATAAAGCGCAATTTTACTTGACCTGTAGGTCCGTTGCGGTGCTTGGCAATTATGATATCAGCAACCTGGCGTGGATAGTCTCTATCAGGATGCTGGTTTTGCCATTCCTCTTCAGTATAGTAGTATTCATCTCGGTAGATAAATAGGACTATATCAGCATCCTGTTCAATGGTGCCGCTTTCACGCAGGTCAGAGAGTTGGGGTATGTGTGAAGCTCGCCACTCCACCGCCCGGCTGAGCTGTGATACGGCTAATACAGACACATTAAGCTCACGAGCTAACGCCTTAAGTGAACGGGAGATAAAGCTAATCTCCTGAACCCTGCCTTCTCCCCTTCCATCCCCCTGCATCAGTTGCAGGTAGTCGACGATAATAAGATTGATGCCATGCTCATAATGGAGACGGCGGGCTTTACTTCGCATCTCTACTACTCGGAGTTGGGGAGAATCATCAATATAGATTGGTACTTCGGAGAGGCGACCGGTGGCATCCATAATCCGTCTCTCCTCCTCTTCATTGGGAAGACCAAGACGAAGCCGCCTTGAATTGACCCCAGATTCACTAGCCAGCATGCGTAGCACCAGTGCCTCTCGTGCCATCTCCAGGCTGAATAGAGCCACGCAAGCCCCTTGCTCTACAGCGGCATTTCTGGCGATACTAAGGGCTAGGCTTGTTTTACCCATACTGGGTCTACCAGCAACGATAATCAGGTCAGAGCGCTGAAAGCCGCCTAAGAACTCATCTAGACCAGTGAAATCAGATAACACATAGGGGATTGGCTCAACGTAGCCTTCTACCTCAGCACCGGGGGCAGGAGCAGCAGTTTCAAAGTACTTGTCTAGCACCTGGCGGATGTGGATAAAGTCTCGTGGGCTCTGCCCATGACGGAGCCTAAATAGCACATCCTCAGCTCTACTAAGACTGGCATCAACATCCGGGTCAGCCTGATAACCTATTACCGCAATTTGATTAGCGGCGGTAATCAGACGGCGCATTACCGATAGGCGATAAACGATTTTAGCATAGTGCTCAATATCAAGAGAGGTAGGGCAATTGGATATTAGGTGGCTTAAAAAGGCAGCACCACCACACGCCTCTAGTTTTCCTTGTCGAGCTAGCTCCTGAGCTACTGTGATCTGGTTTATCGCCTCATCGTGCTGGTAAAGCGATAGGCATACTCTATATATCTGTTGACTTTGTTCATGATAGAAGTCTTCCTTCTCAAGAAAGGTAGCAATTTTATATATAGCTGTGCCATCTATCAATAGTGAGCCGATAACTGCTTGCTCAGCATCAATATCATGGGGTGGCAATTTTTCGCCATACACTTTAGTCTGTTTCCTTTTCGGCGACAGTAACTTTAATTTTAGGTATTATATCCTTAGCCAATCTGATGGCTACCTCGTAGCCACCGAGTTGACGAATAGGCTCAGCTAACTCTACCTTCCTCTTGTCAACAACTAATCCAGTGGTGTTGTTTAGCTCAGAAGCAATATCGGCACTGGTGATTGAGCCATGGAGGCGGTCTTTAGCTCCAGCATGAGCTTTCAGGATAATCTCTTTGCCTTCTAGCTGCTGAGCTAGTTCAACTAATTCAGCCTGGGTATTAGCTTGACTCTGGGCTTTCATTTTGAACTGTGTGATGCTAGCTGGAGACTTAGCTAACAAGGCTAACTTTTTGGGGATAAGAAAGTTTCTACCATAGCCATCAGCTACTTCTTTTATCTCACCGGCTTTAGCCACATTGGACACATCTTGCATAAAAATGACTTTCATAATTTTCCCTCTTAATAATTATACTTCATCTAGTAGTGAAGTGGAAGGTTATCAGGAAAGAAACTTTTCGGTATAGATAGCAGCGGTAGCGCCATCACCGGCAGCAGTTATTGCTTGTCTCGCAGAGTTGCTGCGTACATCACCAGCAGCAAAAATACCAGGTATCTCAGTCTCCATCTTGTCATTGGTAATAATATGACCAGCAGTGTCCAAAGGCAAAATGCCCTTAAGATAGTCGGTGTTAGGTTTGAGCCCGATAGATATGAAGACTCCAGCTACCTCCAGAGTAGATTTTTCTCCCGTTTTCACCTCACGGAGCTTGATTCTTTTAACCAAATCTTCACCCTCAATTTCGTCAACTATAGCATTCCACAAGAATTGAATTTTAGGCTCAGAGAGAGCCTTTTCTTGCAGAATACGGCCGGCGCGGAGTTGGTCACGACGGTGTATCACGGTGACCTTAGAGGCAAACTTGGCAAGATGAAGGGCTTCAGTAATAGCAGCATCGCCACCACCCACTACAGCTACTGACAACTCTCTGAAGAAGGTTGCATCACAGGTAGCGCAGTAGGAGACCCCCCTCCCTATAAATTTCTCTTCTCCAGGTATGCTCAACTTGCGTCGTTCTGAGCCGCCGGCTATAATCGCTGCTTTCGCCATGAAGTTGCCTTCGGTCGTCTTCACCTCTTTTTGCTTCTCTCGGAGTTCAATGCCAGTAGCCTCAGCGATAATAGTATTTAGTCCATATTTTATTGCCTGCTGGTACATTAACTGTCCCAGTTCAAAGCCACTAATGCCATCAGGAAAACCGGGATAATTCTCTACCAGTTCGGCACTTACTATCTGACCACCGACCAGCCCTCCTTCTACCAGCAGGCTATTTAGCCCGGCTCTTGAGGTGTAAAGTCCAGCGGTAAGTCCAGCCGGACCGCCACCAATAATAATTACCTCATAATTATTGTCTACCAACCCACCCCCTTTATCCCCCTTCCTTTTGTAAGGGAGGGGAAATTGGTTTTATAAAAGAGGATTTTTACCCCATTAAAAACTGTATTTTAAATACCCAGAAAAATCTCTGATTTTTCTGGGAACCCAATTTATAGGGACCCCTATAATTCACCTTTATTTGACTCTCCCTACTTAAGGGCATCATCTATAATTTGTTTCAGGTCTTGTTTACGTTTAGCGCCAACTACATTGGTGATAAGTTTCCCATTCCTGAAAATAAGCAAGCTAGGAATAGCCATTATGCTATATTTGACAGCACTTTTTAGGTTCTGGTCAACATCTACCCTGACAATATTCATTCTACCGCTAAATTCTTCAGCCAACTCATCTAGTATTGGGGCAATCATAAGGCACGGTTGGCACCACGGTGCCCAGAAGTCTACCAGCACCGGTATCTCTGATTGTAGCACAATTTGGTCAAATTCATCGTCATTTACTGCAAGTGGTTCACTCATAGCTTTCCTCCTTAATTCTCTGTAAGATGTCTCGTTCTACTACCTGTTTGGCTAAACCAATGGCATTCTTAATAGCCCTGGCTTGGCTACGACCATGAGCTATAATAACATTTCCATTCACCCCTAGCAGGCATGACCCACCATATTCTCTATAGTCCATCCTTTTAACCAAGGAACCTAATCCTACATCATAGAGTAAGGTGCGCCCCTGGTGGTGATAAGCACTGGAAATAAGCTGCCCTACTCGCCGCAGATTCATAAAGGCGTCGCCCAGCCCTTCAAGAGTCTTGAGCACTATATTGCCAGTGAAGCCGTCAGTAACGATGATATCGGCTGCCCTTTTTGAGATGTCTTGTCCTTCTATATTGCCGATAAAGTTTAAATTGGTCTTCTTGAGAATCTGATGGCTTTCCTGAGTTAGACGGTTGCCCTTGGTTTCCTCTTCGCCATTGCTAAGTAAGCCAACCCGCGGTGAGCTGATGCCGAGAATCTCTTTAATGTAGATGGTACCCAATTGGGCAAATTGAACTAGAAAACTTGGTCGGCAATCAGCATTGGCACCGGCATCAATAAGAAGAATGGGAGCAGCGGCGTCGATGTGAAGGAGACTGCCTACGGCAGGGCGTTGGATACCCTTTGCTGTCCCTAGATTGAGAAGGGCGGCTCCGACTACCGCTCCGCTACTGCCGGCAGAGACAAAGGCTGAGGCAGTGCCATTCTTTAACATATCAATACCAACTATTATTGAAGAATCTGGTTTATTGCGGATAGCTTTGAGCGGTGACTCACCAAGCTCAATGCTCTGGCTAGCCTCGACGATGGTGATGCCAGGTTTGTTTAAATGGCGACCTACCAGCACACGGAGTATTGATTTCCTGCCTACCAGAGCAATATCTACTTTATATTCTTGAGCTGCTTTTATGGCTCCCTTAACTATTTCGTGGGGAGCATACTCTCCACCGGCGGCATCAACAGCAATTATCATCTACTTCCTCGGTTAAAGTTTTTAACTGCTAGAACCTCTCTCCCATCGGTCACACCGACCTCCCCAACGGGCAAGAACCCGACCATTAAGCGAAAGCTGGGCTATCTCACATAGGTTAGGACAGGCTTCGCATTCGAAAGAGGAGGTATAGTACTTTATTTCACTTACGCCAAATCCCTTGAATTTGCTTCCGTTGTCGCTATTCAGTATCTCTTCGTGTACCAGTAAGGCGGCTCCGATTGCCCCCATAATCTCATGGTGGGGTGGAACAATGACTTCGGCATTAAGCTCTTCCTGGAGCGCCTTCACTATAGCCTGGTTAAAGGCAACCCCACCCTGAAATACTACTGGCGGTTTAATATCCTTGCCTAAACCAACATTATTAAAGTAGTTGCGCACTAGTGCTTGGCACAGCCCGTAGAGAATATCCTCAGTCCGATGCCCCATTTGTTGTTTGTGAATCATGTCTGATTCAGCAAAAACGGTGCATCGTCCAGCAATGCGCACTGGGGTGTCACTAGCTAATGCCCTTCGGCTGAACTCCTCAATGCTCACATTAAGGCGTAATGCTTGATGGTCAAGAAAACTACCGGTTCCGGCAGCGCATACCGTGTTCATACCAAAGTCAGTTACTACCCCGTCTCTAACAATGATAATTTTACTGTCTTGCCCACCAATTTCAATAATGGTCTGCACTTCAGGTAGATATTGCAGAGTAGCCACAGCATGGCTAGTAATCTCATTCTTAACTAAATCGGCGCCAACGATAACTCCAGCCAAGTAGCGGGCACTACCAGTGGTAGCCACACCACAAATGTTAACATCCTCAGGCAATTGCTGTTTGATTTGCGTTAGCCCTTGCTGCACCATTTCAATGGGCTTGCCTTCCGTTAACAGGTAAAGGTTAGTAATAAGCTTATCATATTCATCCAGCACAGCCAATTTAGTAGTTACTGAGCCAACATCAATGCCCAAATAAGCTTCCATAAACTCTCCTTAGCTGATGCTCACTTATTATTGCACTTTCTCCGCCTGCATTCCAGCAGGTCAACAAATGCCTCCAGTCGGGTCAACACACCTGCTTTAGCTATTTGCTCATCACAGAGTATGGTTAACACTGGGATATTTTCTTTGGTTGATGGCATGATGTTTTGAGCTGTTATTTCAGGCATACAGGTGAAAGGGGCTAGATGTACTAAACCGTCGTACTCCTTAGCGTGGAGCACCTTTTCCCCCACCGATTCCCAGCCATCGCCACCAATATCCCGCTTGAGGTAGGGTAGAGCTGCCTTGTGGATTCTGTCTTTCTCATTCATACCGAGGGGATTGAGAAACAGGCTGAATTTAGTCCACTCTGAGATGAAGGTCATCCGTCTTACCTCCACCCCCAGCTTGCCCAACTCGCTCTCCACATCTAGATTGGAGAATGGCTCCAGAACCACATAAAACTCCCCGGTAATGCCCACTATCAGTGGTTGAGCCTGATTATCCTTAGTTACCTGGTTGAGCTGGTCTATGTAGTCGGTTTGCACCCTCTTTAGGGTAGCATAATCGTCTGCCTTATCTATAGCCTTGATTGCTTTGGCAAATAACCAATTAGCTTTCCCCTTTATTCGCTCTATAGGGCGCACCTTTTGAACTACCCTCTCTATCTTATCCAGGGCATTTAGTTTAGCCAAACCAAAACGAAAGGCTGATATAATTCTAGACCAAGGAGCATAATTTGACAAACGCTTAATTACTTTAAGTAAGCCGAATAGCTTCTGCTCAGAAACCCCTAACTGGACCATTTCACAATTATATCCCAGGTCACGAATAATTTGTTCCTGTATTTTAGCGTAGTAGCCCAAGCGGCAGATACCATAGCCACCGGCCATAAGCAGGGTATCTGCTCCTAACTCAGCAGCTTCAATCAAGTTACCCAGGGTCAGTTTGAATGGGATACAAAGCCCTTCGGGAGAGTGTTTGACACCCAGAGATAGGGTGCGTTGACTATTGACTGGCGGTATCACGTAGTCAATATTAAGCCGCTCAAATAGAGCTTTAACAGGTATATATAAGTTGCCCATATGGGGTATGCCTATACGCATGTTTTTACCTGACTCCTTTTCCTTCTGTGTATCATATCAAGGAAGGCTTCTAACCGGGTAACTATACCAGCTTCAGCAGTGTGCTCCTCCAGAGTAAGGCTCATAAAAGGAGTAGCCTTTAGCCTACTAGCTTGCTGCCGTACTACATCCATCATCACAGAATCAGGTCCGCAACCAAAGGCTATTATACCAATAACACCATCAGCTCCACTTTGCAAGTAGTGGGCACCAGCTCCCACTACTTCTTCTTCGTATGTCCAATAGGCTCTGCCAACTAATCTGGCTATAGCTGATTGAAGCTCTTCTGTACTGAGCATCTCCGGGGTTAGCACCCTATTATGAGCCTGCTCAAGCCGGTGGATGAGGCGGTGATTTACATGTTCGTCATAGAGGAGATAGGGGTGACCAATGATGGCAATAGTGGCTTGGGCTGAAATTAGGTAGCTGGAATTTGCTTCTGCCTCAGCTGTGCCTGATATTCTCTCTATTACCTGTGGCGGTGTTAAGTTACGGCTGGACATTAGCTGGTGGTAATTCAGGTGAGCCTGCCAGGCGGCTTGGCTGGCTCGCCTGACCCTAAGTGGATACCAAGTAAGATGTCGTCCCAGCTGGTAAATGGCTTGATACAGGTTACGCTTCCCTTTATTAATGTCAATATCTATATCTAGAATAGGGGGGGATTCAGGAATAACAGCTCGGGTTAAATCAGGCAAGCCAAGAAACTTGGAGCAATTGTAAACTTTGCTTTCCACACTGCGGATGGCAGGGACAAAAATATAATCGCACTTTCCTACTAGAGCCAGGATGTGCCCCAAAAAGACCTTTACTGGCAAACAGGTATCAGCCACTACTCGCGACGAACCTGATGCCAGCATAACTTGAGTGGTTGGTGGTGAAACCACCACCTCTGCTCCCAATTCCTCAAAGAAGGTCTTCCACATAGGATAGTATTGGTAGTAGAGTAAAGCTCTAGGAATACCTATCCTAATCATTTACTTTGCTCAAACTCCTGCTTAACCTTGATAATAATTTCGGGATTGGTTACCAAGTCAACAACGGTCATAGCTAGAGCCTTAGCGGCATCAACCAGCCCTTGAATACCTGCCTCAGAGGCTGCTGCCTCAGCAAACCGGGGGGAATGGACCAGCACCTCTTCCGGGGCTATAGCCACAAAAGGGTGAATACTAGGTACTAGCTGGCTAACATTACCCATATCGGTGCTACCGAAGGCTTTACTGGGGTCGGAGAGCTCGACCTTGCGCCCCAGGGATTGCATATTTTGAATAAATACTTGAACTAGAGCTAGATTATTACGCAGGGGAGCATAGCGTATGTTTCCCCACCTATATTCCAAGCGGGCACCACTAGCAGTGGCGGCTCCGATAAAGCAATTCAGAACCTTCTGTTTTAGTTCATCAAGATAGCTATCATCCTCGGCACGCACCAGAAAGTTTCCGGCGCTGTGAGCGGGGACGATATTAGCTGCCTCCCCCCCCTCAGTAATAATACCATGGATACGGGCTTTATCCTTAATGTGCTGCCTGAGCGAATTAATGGCGACAAAGGAGTCTAGCATTGCTTCTAGGGCATTAATGCCAGCCTCCGGTCGAGCTGCGGCATGGGCTGCCTTGCCAAAGAATTCGACCTCTAGAGACAGGCAGGCAAGGGCTTGGGTGGTGGCGACATCACATACTCCCGGGTGCACCATCATAGTCATATCTACATTATCAAAGGCTCCTCTGTCAGCCATTATTGCCTTGCCCCCATATAGCTCCTCAGCCGGGGTACCGATGACCAGTATACTACCCCCGAAGCGGTCAATAGCCAGCTTAGAAGCTACACCGGCGCCAACGGCACAAGTAGCTATTAGATTGTGACCGCAGGCATGCCCAAGATTAGGCAGGGCATCATACTCGGCCAGAATAGCAATAGCCGGCTTCCCTTGCCCATAGCTCCCCTTGAAAGCAGTCGGTAACTCACAGATACCCCTTTCTATAGAGAAGCCGCTTTCCTCGAGGTATTGGGTTAACCAAGTGGCTGCCTTGACTTCTTGGAAACCTAGTTCAGGGTTGGAGTGGATTTTTAGGCTTAGCTCACTGAGTTGGTGGCGGCGAGCGTCTATCTCACCAGAGACTTGAGCCTTTAGTTCCTCTGTATCCAAATTCTCTCCATCCTGAGAATAGCTTTCTAATAGCGTTTATTATAGCTTAATGTAACTAGGATTGCTAGGCGTTAACACCCCATCCTCACCGTGAAGCTTGACTCCCTACTCGAAAATGATTAAACTAACAATGGAGGAAAGAAGATGCCGATTTATGAGTATGTTTGTCCTAAATGCAATTTAAAGTTTGAACTGCGATGCTCATTTAGTGAGTCTAGCGAAGAAGCTCCCTGTCCCAATTGCCAAAGTAGTGCCAAACGGGTATTCTCCGCCTTTGGCATCTCATCCGTAAGTGAATACGGACAACACCTGGCTAGAGGTGGCAAGCCCCGTTCTGGTGTTTTTGATAGTAAAAAATGATTTAACTAACAAGAGAGAAGGAAAAATGCCAACTTATGAGTATGTTTGTCCCAAATGCAATCTAAAGTTTGAGCTGAAACGCCCGATTAGTGAGGCTGGCCAGGATGCTGCCTGCCCCCATTGCCACAGTAGTGCTAAACGGGTATTCTCCACCTTATCCATCGTTGTCAAAGATGGATACGGTCTGTCCTTTTCCAGAACCGACAAGCCCGGTTCTGATGGTGTTATAGGTAGTAAAAAGGATTAAACTAACAAGAGAAGATGGGAAATGCCAATATATGAGTATGTCTGTGCCAAATGCAATTTAAGGTTTGAGTTGCGACGTCCGCTTAGTGAGGCTAGCCAGGATTCTACCTGTCCCCAGTGCCATAGCAGGGCTAAGCGGTTATTCTCCACCTTCGCCTCCTTCTCTACAGATAAAAGCGGATTAACCACTCCTATAGCTGGCAGCAATCCATGTGCTAGTTGCAGTGCTACTAGCTGTGATACCTGCAATCCTTAATTGAGGCGGGATATGTCAGCCATCACTACCCCCACACGAACCGGCATTGCTAATCTACCGCTCCACTACGGCAAGGTGCCACCCTGGTTATTTGACAGCATGGTCTAGCTGGCTCGATACATTACCATTGCCATTATCTCTGATTTCAGCTCAGAAAATATACTGAAACGATTATCGCGCCCTTAGCCTGATTTCCGAGCTGGTATATGGGGTTACCCCCAGCTACCATGACCCCGCCCGCTACAGCTTTACCCACGGTGGCAAGGACGGCATCCCCTACCCCATTGACCGCAAAACCTACGACCAGTCAATCGAGTTCCTATCCAAAGCCATCCACAAAACTAAACTCGGAATTAGAGAAAAGAAGGAAGTGTTTAATAGGTTATATAGGTTAAGGAGTTATGGTCAAGCTTTTATAGAAGACCCATTTTCAGCATTCAATTTCATAGAAATCAGTAAATTGAATATTTTCATGTTTTTATAGTCTACTTGTTTTTTTGAGTTCCGTTAGATTTCTTGTGTATCTTGCTGGTAGGAAGGAGACAGACGATTATTTCCAGAAAATTGCTAGTATATAATTTGGGAGGAATAAATGGTACTCTCAACAGTCTTTCTAAGATGTAGCTCTTCTTCTAGTAAACATTAGGTAACCCCCACCCACCCCACCTAAAATTATAGCCAGCCCGGCAGTTATCAGGGCACAAAATACGGTCGCATCATACCAGAAACCCTGGGGGAAGAGCATAATCAAGTAATCCCTGGTCGGGTCAAGCTGCCATAGCTCGTTAGTAAAGCTAATCAGGTGAAACTGCCAGAAGAGCTGGTCAAAACCCAGTATTGTCGCCAACCCCAGAGCCAGCATCAGGGTAAGCGTAATACCACCTCCACCAACCACCCCCCACGCCAGCCGATGCCAATATCTTCTTTTCCGCCACAAGAGGCTAATCACGGCATAAGCCAGAACATAAATCAGTGTCCCCAATAAAACCCAGTAATCCAGCCAAATCAGACCTTTAACATCCTTAAGGTGAGCCACCTCTTTCTCGTTAAATAGCTCAAACAGCTCGCCATTATTGACTACGGTAAGGTTAATATAATCCTCGCCAGAGTTGAAATAGCTAATTAGCCCAGCGGCTGCTTTCTCCAGCTCTGAATCAGCCAAACCAGTGGTCTGGCTGACATTATATTTATCAAAGCCATATTTATACAGCCACAGGCTATTTGCCGCCCAGCCAATGCTTGCCGTCAGCAGCAGTAGAGGCAGACAGAGCATAAACAGCCACTTAGCCGCAATTCCAAGACTTTTCAATTTCATCCCCAATCGCTAGTATCAAGGTTGTTTAATAACCTAATTCTTCCCACCCACCCTAGGTTGTGTTTCGGAGCTTCGCTCCCGCATCCGCTGAAGCTAGTGAGCGAAGCTCCTAGGGGAGGGTAGGTGAGAACAACAAACATCGGCAAACAATTCGGTACCAAGATTTTACACTCTCAGGATTAAAAAGCATAGTATTTATCTACCTCACCTCGTCAGAGACGACTTTGCCCACCTTAGGCAGACTCTGTCGACCCCTTTATCCCCCTCTCCATGATATGGATATATTCCTATCATGAGTGGGAAGAGATTTTAAAGAGGGGCGAAGCCCCTCTCTTACCTACACTCCCCCTTCCCTTGTAAGGGAAGGGGGCTAGGGGAATAGGTTGCTGAGCAGTCCAAAGAAATTTACTGATAGTTACTACACTCTTGCTGTTAGCATACCCCGAAAACTAACCCTGTGTTATAATTAGTCAAAGCCATGTTCACTCACCTTCATGTCCATACTGAATATAGTTTGCTTGACGGCATGTGCCGCATCCCTCAACTGGTTGAACGAGCCAGAGAGATGGGAATGGATAGCCTGGCGATAACCGACCACGGAGTAATGTATGGTGCTATTGAGTTCTACCTGGCAGCCAAGGAAGCAGGCATAAAGCCCATCATCGGCTGCGAGGCTTATGTAGCCCAAAACAGCCACCTCAGCCGTAGTACCAAGGATAAAAATAACTACCACCTTATTCTACTAGCTAAAAATCAGACCGGATACCGGAATCTAATTCAACTCACCACCAAGGCACATCTTGAGGGCTTCTACTATAAGCCAAGGGTGGACAAGGAGCTTCTTGAGCAGTATCACCAAGGTCTTGTCGCCCTATCTGGCTGTGTTCGGGGTGAAGTACCCCAACTTGTTCTGGAAGGACGCCTTGAGGAAGCAAAACAGGCTGCCTTGTGGTATAAGCAAACATTTGGTGATTTCTACTTAGAGATTATGCGACATCATATTCCTGAGCTAGAACAGATAAACCAGCATCTCATCCCTATGAGCAGTGAGCTGGATATACCACTGGTGGCTACTAGTGATGCTCACTATGTTAACCAGGAGGATGCCCCGGCTCATGACCTGCTGCTATGTATCGGAACCAACTCATCTATCTATGATGACAAAAGGATGAAGATGGCTGGCGACTTCTTTTACCTCAAGAGCCCACAGGAGATGGCTGAACTATTCAGCGATATTCCTCAGGCTCTGGAGAGCACCGAGCGCATTGCTGAAATGTGCAACCTCAAGCTTGAGTTTGGGCGCCTCCACCTGCCTGAGATAGAGCTACCTGAAGACAAAACTGCTGACCAGTTCCTGGCTGAACTCTGTCATCAGAGTTTACAGCAACACTACCCTCAGCCTAGCCCAGAAATACAAGAGCGACTCAACCATGAACTGGAGGTAATAAAACAGACCCAATTCGCCAACTACTTCCTTGTTGTCTGGGACATTATCTCCTTTGCCAAGGAGCACAACATTCTGTTCGGGGTTAGAGGTAGTGCTGCTGCCAGCATTGTCCTTCACTGCTTGGGTATCACCGAGGTTGACCCTATTGAAAATAAGCTGGTCTTCGAGCGCTTCCTTAATGTGGAGCGCCAAGAGATGCCAGATATAGATTTGGATTTTCAGGATGACCGCCGTGATGAAATCATCTCTTATGTATCACAGAAATACGGACACGACCATGTCGCCCAGATAATTACCTTCGGCACATTAGGCGCCAGGGCTGCCCTCAGGGATGTGGGGCGAGCCCTGGGTATGCCCTATAGTGATGTTGACCGCATAGCCAGGCTGGTCCCGTTTGCGCCAAGTATGACCCTGGAAAGAGCACTGAGCGAGAATAACGAGCTGCGCAATATCTACTATGATGATGCCACAGTTCACAATCTGGTTGATTCAGCCAAGAGGATAGAAGGTATTGCTCGTCATGCCAGCACTCATGCCGCTGGTGTAGTCATATCCAAAGAGCCTCTCACCAGATATGTCCCGCTACAGCAGGTAAGCAAGGGTAATGGCGAGGCAACGGTTATGACCCAGTTCACTATGGATGATATTGCCCGGATTGGACTACTTAAGTTGGACTTCCTCGGATTGGCTAACCTCACCATTCTGGGCAAAGCCAAGGAGATTATCCTTGATAACCGTAGCATAGATATTGACCTGCACCGTATTCCGATGGATGATGCCAAGACCTTTGAGCTACTCTCCTCAGGAGAAACGGCTGGTGTGTTTCAGTTAGAGGGGGCTGGCATGCGCCGCAATATCAAGGAGCTTAAACCAACCTCCTTCAGCGATATCTCAGCCATGATTGCCCTGTATCGCCCTGGTCCTATGGAGCACATCCCTACCTTCATCAAAGCCAAGCATGGCATTGAGCCCATCCGTTATCCCCACCCAACATTATCAAGCCTCCTTGAGGAAACCTACGGAGTGATTGTGTATCAGGAACAGGTGCTATTTATTGTCCAGGCTCTCGCTGGCTACAGCTTGGGAGAAGCTGACATTTTCCGCAAGGCAATGGGTAAGAAGATTCCTGAGGTTATGAAGAAAGAAAGGCGTAACTTCGTTGCTCGAGCTAAGAAGAACGGATTCTCGGCTGAGGTAGCCGCTGAGGTCTTCGACCTTATTGAGCCTTTCGCCGGCTACGCCTTCAATAAGGCTCATAGTGTAAGTTATGCCCTCATTGCCTATCAAACTGCCTATCTTAAGGCAAACTACCCGGCAGAATATATCACCGCTTTCCTGATTACCAATGCTGGTCAGTCAGAGAAAGTAGCTACTGCGGTTGCCGAATGCCGGCGCTTGGGCATTACCGTGCTGCCACCGGATATAAACCGCAGCCAAGCCAGCTTCTCTATAGAAAGGGAGGCTAAAGGCAACGCTTCAGCCATTCGCTTCGGGCTAACTGCCATTAAGAACATTGGGCTTGGGGCTATAGAGCCTATCATTGCCGAGCGCAATAAGGAAAGCGAATTCAAATCCATAGAAGACCTGTGCCGCAGTGCCGACCTGCGCGGTGTGAACAAGCGAGTGCTAGAAAGCCTGATTAAGGCCGGAGCCCTTGATTCCCTGGGTAGCCGCGGCACTCTACTTCATAACACTAATCGTATCCTATCTCTAGCTCAGCGGGAGCAGCATCTCCGAGAAACAGGGCAGTCTACCATGTTCGACCTGTGGGGTGAGGCAACACCAGCTCCTCTGCCTAGCCTTGACCTTGAGGTAGCCGACATCCCTACCAAGGAGAAGCTAGCCTGGGAGAAGGAGCTATTAGGAGTATACCTCTCTGAGCACCCCTTCAACTCATTTGCCAGTAATATGACATTAGAGACCACCCTATGTGGTCAAATTGATGCCGAGCTGGCAGGGCAGACTGTTATCGTGGCTGGAATGGTAACCTCGGTTCGCCAGCTATTTACCAGAGACAGACACCTTTTTGCCAGCGCCATTTTGGAAGACCTCGATGGTAGTATTGAAGTTATGGTCTGGCCTAATGTCTATGCCAGCACTAAAGAGCTATGGGAGGAAGGTAATATACTACTGGTTGAAGGTAAGGTAAGGCTAAGAGACGACCGAGTGCAGATAAACTGTGATTCTGTGCGCCATTACCAACCACAAGCCACCCAAGGTGAAGAGGTTGTTACCTCTCCACCCGGTAAAGCACCGGTGGTAGTTGAGGAAACCACAACCTACACGGCACCAGTCAAGGTTCACCAACTGGTGATAAGCATCACTCAGACTAATAATGAGGCTAGTGATACAGCCTATCTGCATAAATTGATTGATACCCTTAAAGACTTCCCGGGACAGGATGAAGTAAGCCTGCGTGTTACCAATGAGGAAAAGGTTATCAACCTCAAGTTGTCCAATATCACCACTAATTACTGCTCTGAACTCCACCAGCAGCTGGTAGAGCTGGTAGGAGAAGACGGGCTGGGGCTGGAATCAGCCAATGATATTTGAATAAGTTACACTATTTGCACCTTCACGCTCTGTCTCCAAATTTGTTATTGCCCGCTCCCCAGCATGTTGGTCATTGATATATCGTTACCTTCCAAATGTAATAAAGTAAAAAGGAGCTTATTTATCAACCCCGTTAGATTTCCTAACGGGGTCAACCTCACCCCCTTTATCCCCCTCTCCTCTCAAGGAGAGGGGGAATAGATTTTAGAGAGGGCGAAGCCCCTCGCTTACCTACACTCCCCCCTTCCCTTAATAAGGGAAAGGGGCCAGGGAGATAGGTTGCTAAGTAGTCTCTTAAGAGGATCGACTCAAAGTAAGACATCCAAAGAGAGAAATAAGCTATCTGCGGTGAGCTATAGAAATAGCTTCGCATATACCTATAATAGTCTAGAAACCTTTGTTCCTTAGTGCTAGAATATGAAAAAAGGGGAACAGCCAAAGATGCCCTCTAACGGCAAACCAGAAGGACATAGAAAAAGATTACGGGAGAAGTTCATTAAGTCAGGTCTGGCTGGCTTCCACGACTATGAAATTGTTGAATTACTCCTGAGCCTGGGCACACCGCGCAAGGATTGCAAACAGCAGGCAAAAGAAGCCATTAAAAAATTTAAAACCCTGCGCGGGGTGCTGGAGGCTCCCCCTGAAGAGCTACAGCAAATAGAAGGCATTGGCTCTCACAGTGCCTTTGGTATCAAGCTGGTGCAGGAAGTAGCCCGGGAGTTTCTTAAAGAGAAAATTATTGATAAGCCCATTTATAAATCCTCCCAGGAGATTTTTGATTATCTCTACCACTCAATGCGAGACCTCAAGAAAGAAGTATTCAAGGTTATGTATCTAAATAGCCAGAACCAGATTATTGAAACAGAAAGCCTCTTTGAAGGAACAATAAATAGCAGCTCCATCTCCCCCCGTGAGGTTATAGAAAGTGCCATTAAATATAACGCCGCCTCGCTGATTTTTATTCATAACCACCCTTCAGGCAACCCTGAGCCCAGCCAGAGTGATAAGGAAATAACTAGAGACTTGGTCTACACCGGAAGCATTATGCGGATTAGGGTCTTAGACCATATTATAATAGGCAATAATAGATACTTTAGCTTCGCCGGGGATGGACTAATTGAGGAATACGAACTGGATTTCCTAAACCTGAAAGTAAGATGAACTTCTGAGGGTAAGCGAAGACTGTGCGTGGCTAAGCTATTTAACCCCAAGCTTTATTGATACCTATAGCCACAGCCGAGCAATAATTGTCTCATTGAGTTAATTTGACCAAACCTCTTGACATTTGTCTCTGGACTATAGTATACATTAAAGGAAAACAATAACCAATTGTCGACAATAATAGACTATAACAGGAAAAACCTAACAAGTGGTTAGCCAAAAGCCAAGAGTACTAGTCATTGATGATGAACAGGTAGTGTGTAATGTTCTCTATGATGAACTAAGTGAGCGGGGCTATTTATGCACTACCGTTCTCAGCGGTGATGACGCTCTGGACAAACTGAGTACCGAGGACTTTCAGGTGGTTTTGTTGGATATCAGGCTACCTGGAATGTCTGGTATGGAATTGTTAAGCAGAATAAGGCCGGAGCATCCCAATACCTCAATAATCATGATAACCGGTGTCTGTAACGCTGATACCATGGTTGAGGCTTTCAGGCTTGGGGCTTTGCATTATGTCATGAAACCACTCGACCTCAACGAATTAAGTGCTACCATACGACTAGCCTTAGAGACCAAAGAAGATTCACTGGAAAGAAAGGACTATTTCGAGGAACTGGTTGCTAAGGTTACCGCCCTGGAAAAGAATAATAAATACACTAGCGGGCATTCACAAAGGGTAGTTGAAATATCAGTTTCGCTAGCTCAGCAGTTAGACTTGCCGCAGAGTGATATTGATAAGATAGAGATAGCCGCGTTAGTCCATGATATCGGCATGATAGGAGTCAGTGAATCCATTCCACTTGTGCAAGGTAAGCTAGACTGGCGGCTGTTTCAGCGTATAGTACACCACTGTAAAGCGGGAGAGCGCATCCTAGCTCATGTTGTGAAAGATAACAAAATCCTGAGCATGGTCAGGCATCATCACGAGCGATATGATGGCGGCGGTTATCCGGATGGCTTATGCGGCGATGCCATACCGCTAGGTGCCAGAATTCTGGCAGTAGCTGAAGCCTACGATGCAATGACGTCCCAACGTCCCCACCGGGCTGCGATGAGTTCTAAAGTAGCTTATGCTGAAATAGAACGCTGCAAGAGCAGCCAATTCGACCCTGAGGTGGCTGATGCCTTTCTTAGAATAAATATAATACCCTCTAAAAGACGGTAGCTATCCGTTTCCCCCAGATATGGTTAAGGAAAGTAAGGAGGTATAAATAATGTCCGATAAGTCAAAAATACTGGTCGTTGACGATGAACAGGTGGTGTGTGATATTCTCCATGACGAACTGAGTGAGCGGGGCTATCTATGCGCTACAGTTCTCAGCGGTGATGACGCTCTCGCCAAACTGAGCAACGGGGACTTTCAGGTAGTTTTGCTGGATATTAGGTTACCTGGAATGTCCGGTATGGAGGTATTACAAGAGATATGGTTAGAGTATGACAATACGGCAACTATTATGATAACTGCCGTTGACGATGTTGATACCGCTGTTGAGGCTATGAAATTGGGGGCTTCAGACTATCTGGTCAAACCATTTGACCTGGATAGAGTAGATGCCAGTATACGCATCGCTTTGGAGACCAAGCCGGCTATTATTAAATCCTCTAATGAAATAGATACTATCGCCTTTGGTGTGGAGGCACGACTTGACTCACTTTTTGGTTATTCAAGGATAGCGACCCAAGAAACCATTGATATTGCCCGGAAGCTTGGTATAGCTGATGGGGAAATTCAAGAGTGGGCAGCGGCCAGAGCAACGCTGTATTCTGATAGGGACAGGGTAATCAAATCCTCACTCAACAAACTTGAGCGCAGTCCGCTTACCCAGAGCATAATGGGTATAACCGAGATACATCTACACTCACTAAAGTCCAACGAGTCCCAGAATTGACGATAAGGAAGGCAATATGTCAGAACTTATGACTGTTAAGGAAGTGGCTACGTATTTGCGGGTCACCAAGAAGACTATATATAGGCTACTTAGACAAGGCAAAATCCCAGCAACCAAAGTAGGACATCAGTGGAGATTTGAGAAAACAACAATTGATGAGTGGTTACATCGCAGCTCAGTAGGAGCCAAGGCAAACATCCTTGTAATTGATGACGAGGAGATGATTCGGTTACTATTTAAGGAGACGTTAGAGGAATTGGGGCACAGAGTGATAACCACCGAGACTGGTTTTAAAGGGTTAGAACTGGTGAAAGAAAAGGATTTTGACCTGGTTTTTATTGACCTTAAAATACCGAGAATGGTTGGTGACGATCTCTTTGGCCGGATAAAAGCTATCAAGCCCAGATTACCGGTAACTATCATAACTGGCTATCCTGATAGTGGCATGATGAAGCGGGCTCTGGCTCAGGGTCCTTTCGGGGTGATGAATAAGCCTTTTAATGAGTCTGACATCGTGGCAGCAGTCAATAACTTTCTGCATATCACTCAGAAGAGGTGAACTCTTAAAAAAGGACGAGAGTTGCATTATGATACCAGACAAAGATAAGACAAAAGAGCAACTCGTAGATGAGATGGCAGTGTTGTGCCAACGAATTGCTGAACTCGAAATATTAGAAACCAAGCGCAAGTGGACGGAGCAGAGGCTAGAACATCTCAACGCTGTGTTGCGTACCATCCGTAAAGTTAACCAGCTCATTGCCAGGGAAAAGGACCCCGACAGGCTGCTTGAAAGCATCTGCGACAGCTTCATTATAACCCGCGGTTACTATAACATCTGGATTGCTCTGCTCGATGAGTCACAAAGGCTCTTGGTGACTGCTGAAGCCGGTTTGGGTAAAGCTTTCTTGCCAATGGTTAAACGGCTGAAGCGTGGTGAGTTGACCATTTGCGGGCAGAGGGCACTGCTACAATCAGACGTTGTCGTAACCGAAGACCCATTTTCATCCTGTACTGACTGCCCACTGGCGAATAAGTACAGTGGTAGAGGGGCGTTAACTATCCGCTTGGAACACGGCGGAAAGGTCTATGGACTATTATCTGCCTCTATCCCCGCCGCTCTCATCGCAGACGAGGAAGAACAAGCCTTGTTCCAAGAAATCGCCAAGGATATCACTCTCGCCTTGCATGACATAGAATTTGAGGAGGAATACAAGCAAGCGGAGGAGGAAATACAAATCCAAAGAGCACGTTTTGAATCTATATTTGAGCGTTCCCTTGAAGGCATAGTAACTCTCGATATAAATAACAACATCCTAGAGGCAAATACGGGATTTGAGAATATTTTCGGGTATAAGCGTAAAGAAATTATAGGAAAGCGTCTCGATGACCTCATAGTGCCCGAACGCTTTTATTCTACGGAAGCCAAAGAACTCGATAAAATGGCTTTGGATGGAATCCTTAGCAACGAGACAATTAGGAAAAGGAAAGACGGAACAGAAATAAATGTTTCTATGTCTGCGGGACCAATAGAAACAGGTGAAGAGATTGGAGGACTCTTTGTAATTTTCCGTGATATTACCGAGCGGAAGCAGGCAGAGGAGAGAGAGAAGCAGCTACAACAAGAGCTTTATCTGTCCAGCCGGTTAGCCTCTATTGGCGAGTTGTCTGCCGGTGTTGCCCACGAGATAAATAACCCTCTCACCGGTATACTGGGATTTTCTCAACGCCTGTTGAGAAAAAGTACTGACGAGAAAGTCAAGCAGGATTTAGAAAGGATACATAATGAAGCTCTGCGGGCGGCCAAGGTGGTGGAGAATCTCCTTGCCTTTGCCCGTCAGACTAAGCCAATGAGGGAACATTTAGACATAAATGATATTGTGCAAAAGACTCTGGAGCTAAGGGCTTACGAACTAAAAACGGGTAATATTAAAGTTGCATTAGACCTCGCCCCTAGCCTCCCCAAGATAATAGTCGATTCTCATCAGATGCAGGAGGTCTTTTTGAACATCATTCTCAATGCTGAGCAGACTATGACTGAGGCCAGCCGCGGGGGAAAGCTCACTATTAAAACCCAAGAGACGAAAGGCTATATAAGAATTTCGTTTGGCGATGATGGTCCTGGGATTGCAGCCGAACACCTGGACAAGCTCTTCGACCCCTTCTTCACCACCAGAGGGGAAAACGGTGGTACCGGCTTGGGGCTAAGTGTCTGTCATGGTATTGTGGTAGAGCATGGTGGCAAGATGATTGCCAGAAGCAAACCGGGAAGAGGAGCCACTTTCTTTGTTGAATTGCCCACTGCAACTGAAGAGATAGACGAGAGCAAGATTATATACAGACAGCCCGTCCGCGGGAGTAAATAAGTACATCCACCTTTCCTTGTCATTGCAGTGAGCCGAAGCCCTGAGTGTAGCGAAGGGGAAGCGAAGCAATGTCATGGTTGTCCCCCTCCTCCGGGATTGCTTGGTCGTCCTTCCGCTGAAGGACCCCTCACAAAGACAAGAGGAAGAAGCTTCTCACAAGGACGAAAAGGAATGTCATTGCTCCTTCAAAGAAGGACTCGGTAGAAGGACGTGGCAATCTCTCACAGTTTAGGCTTCTAGATTAAGAAGATAGCTTTTCCATTCTAGTCCCCCACTGTAGCCACCGAACTTACCATCGGTAGTTATTACCCGATGACAGGGGATAACGATAGGTAGAGGATTTCTGGCTAGAGCCTGCCCCACCGCCCGTACTGCCTCTGGTCTATTAATCTGCCCAGCCACCCAGACATAACTTCTGGTCTCACCGTAAGGGATGAGCCTGGTTACTTCCCATACCTCACGCTGAAAGGCAGTAGCCCCTGACAGGTCAAGCTCGTCTGGAAAGGTTATCCTATGACCATCAAAGTAAATCCTGAGGCGCTGGACCAGGTCATCAAACAAGTACGGAGCCCAGGTGGCACAGTTTACGCTGTCACCTAATAGTTGATGCACTGCTTGAGCTGAGCGCTGGGGCAGGGTGGTACGCAGTAGCCCCCTTGCCGAGCCTAACATGCCTACCCAACCTATATCAGTATCAAAGGCGGTGTATTTTAACTCCCCAGTCACAGTATTACCCTAGCTCAGGCTCAATCAGACCGTAGTTGCCATCCTTTCGTCGGTATAACAGATTAAGTTCTTCAGTATCAGCATTAAGGAACAGGAAGAAATCATGACCCAAAAGCTCCATCTGGTCTATGGCTTTAGCCATTGACATTGGCTTAACGGCAAAACGCTTAACCTTCACTATATCTTGGGTAGGTTTTACTGCCTCTACTTCTTCGCTGAATTTACCTCGGGCAAACGAGTTACCCCTCCCCTTTTCATATAGTTTCCCCTTGTAGTGCTTGATTTGCCGATTCATAACCTCCACTACCTTATCAATGGCAGTGAACAGGTCTTGCCCTCTCTCTTCACCACGAAGTCGGGTGCCGCTACTATGTATAGTTACCCGCACTACAAAGCGCTGCTGGGGGGATTTTGTCTTTTCTTCAGAGATTTCTACCCTGGACTCAACAATATTAGGTAGATAACGGTTAAGCTTGCCTAACTTGCGCTTAATGTAGCCATGCACTGCCGGTGATAAGTCTATATTCTTACCTGTTATCTGTAACTCCATCTGTGTGTTTTCCTTCCCTCCTTAATTCACTTAAATTTCTCTGGCTAGCACTAGCCCCCACACCATGGTAGCCCCGCCTGCTTTTAGCGCCACAGCACAGGCATCAAGGGTAGCTCCAGAGGTGGAGACATCGTCTATCAGCAGCACTTGTTTACTCCGTAGCCTGTGGTCACGACAGGCAAAAGCACCACCTACATTGCTCCGCCGTTCATCCACAGTTGACGCTTTAGCCTGAGGAAATGCGTGGTGCTGCCGAATGAGGCAGTCATCTACTACCGGTAGCATAGTGAGCCTGCCTAGCTCCTGAGCCAGCAGGCGGGATTGATTGTAGCCACGCTCCTTGAGCCGCTTCTGATGTAGTGGCACCGGCACCAGAATTTCTCCGGGCACAGGGTTGGTAACAAGATAATCATACAATAACTTAGCCAAAGGTTGAGCCAGGGCTCGAAGGTTCCGATACTTTAGCTGATGGATGGACTGGCGCATTACTCCGTCAAATCGGAATGGGGAACGAATGCCATCTATCTCTGCCTGCCAGCCAACACAACTGGAGCAAAGTATACCGCTGGGTTGAGGTCTACCACACCGGGGACAAAGCGGGGGCATAATTCGTGGTAGTAACTGACGGCAAGACTGGCAAAGAAAATCACCCTCTCTCCCACAGCCAATACACCACCGGGGGAATAAAAGGTCAAGTGCCATCCCCTTGAGTTTAGCTACCTGAGGAAGCACATTTACCACCCGTAATTTAAAGCTTCAGGATATTCTAGCGGGAGCGGGGATTATGGAGTGCTCCACTCATAATGGGTTCATCAACATAGACATCGCCATTCCTGATTTTCAGGTTGAAGCCGCAATCAGGATTGGTGCAAACCCATGCTTTGTAATGGATAGCTGCCCCTTGACTGCCAAAATCAGACAAGGGCACCAAATCTCCAGACTTACACTTTTGGCACTTGGGAAAACTGAATTGTTCCACGGGGTCCACCTCCCAACCGAAATTGATTTGTCACAGTATACAATAAAGTGGTGGCTGTTGACAAGGGCTTGTTGTGCGCATCCAATACTCTGGTGACAAATCGCTCTCCTTTCAAAGTCATAGAAGGTGTCGAATATTTCCCTCTGTTCGTCATTGCGAGCCCTTCGTTAGAAAGACGTAGCAATCCCGGTGGTGGGGCATTTATGGAAATTGCTTCGTTTCCCCTTTGCTGTCCTTTCGCTTCACTAAGGGCTTCGGCTCACCACAATGACATCGAATCGAGGATAAGGTGTACCGCATTCTGAGTGACAATCTCCTGTCCCCTAACCCTAGTATTAATTCCTGACTAAAATGATATAATTAAAAGGGTAACAGGCTTATGATTCGTGAGTGCCAGCCAAACGATATTAACCGAATATACTTAATCATCAGCGAGGCAGCCCAAGCCTATGAAGGTGTTATACCGGCTGATTGCTACCACCAGCCCTATATGCCTATGGACGAACTTCAGCAGGAAATGAAGCGTATGACCTTCTTTGGCTGGGAGGCAAATAGAGAACTTATCGGGGTAATGGGGTTTGAGCCGGTTAAGGATGTTACCCTCATCCGCCATGCCTATATATTACCCCAGTGGCAGAAACAGGGAATAGGCAGTAAGCTCTTAAACCACCTCAAGGGTCTGGTTATGACTTCCCGCCTGCTGGTGGGGACCTGGGCTGATGCCTACTGGGCAATTGATTTTTATAAAAAACACGGCTTCAACCTCTTAACTAATAAGGATGAGCTACTAAAAACCTACTGGGACATCCCCCACCGACAGATTGAGACATCGGTGGTGCTGGGGGTGGAGATGAAGTAGCTATTATACTGAAGTCTTCGAATTACTTGTTTCTCCCAAGTCAAACTGGGATTTATTTCCCTGTGACCTGTCCACAACCCTTCCTATCATCTTCTCAACACTATTATTCGCTCTCACCCAAATTATGTCGATACCAGGATTATTATTCTTAAACACTCTAAAAATTTTATCTGCAAACGCTTGACATATAAAGCCTACCTCTTCAAAGTCAAGAAAAACCTCTCTAAAAGGCTCCAATCGTGCCATACTTTTTAAGGTGTATTTTACTTATTTGCCCAATACCTCCCCCCACACCCCATCCCCACTAACTTCCACCAGCTTCACTGGCAGGAGCTTGTTGGTTAAATCTTCGTCACTTTTAGTATATACTTTTATGTAGTTATCGGTGATACCGGACCAGACGCCGCCAGATTGTTTTTCCCACAATACAGGCATGGTCTTGCCTAAGGACCGTTGCCTGAAATTCTCGGCGCTTTCTTTGGCTGAAGCCAGCGTTTTCTGGCTTCGCTCCCTCTTAACTTTATCACCAACCGGCTGGGGCATCCGGGCAGCCTCAGTTCCCTGACGGGGTGAGTAGGGGAATACATGAATCCGGGCAAATTCAAGCTGCTGGCAAAGCTTATAGCTCTGTTCAAACTCTGCTGAAGTCTCACCTGGGAAACCAACAATAATATCAGTGGTGATAGCTGCCTCAGGCACCTGAGCCCGAATTAAAGATACCACCTGCTGATAATCGCTAACGCAGTAGCGCCGTTTCATCAGCCTAAGCACCCGGTCACTGCCACTCTGGAGGGACAGGTGAAAGTGGCGGCATAGCCTGTTATCATTCCATAGCCCGATAAGCTCGGGCGAGATTTCCTGGGGCTGGAGAGAGGATAGCCTTAACCTGGTTACATTGGTCTTAGCTAAGATATTCTCCAGTAACCCCCTTAGATTAACCCCATCGTAGTTATATGAGCCAATCTCAGTCCCGGTTAATACCACCTCTTTATAGCCATCACTAATCCGGTGCCTGACCTCGGCAACAACCTGGTCAACGGGTAAGCTTTTCTCCCTGCCCCGGACCAGGGGCACAATGCAGTAGGAGCAAAAGCTATCGCAACCATCCTGAACCTTGATGAAGGCACGAGTCCTGAAACCATTGTAATGGCGGCTTGTTGAACCACATTGAACACAGGCTGAACTGCTTATCAGACCTGACTTTTCCAGAAGGGGTAGTAGATACGGCTTTTCCTCATTGCCCACGACAAGGCTAACTCCCTCAATCTGAGCCAGCTCGTCGGGGGCTCGCTGAGCATAGCAGCCAGTAGCCACCAGCCGGGCGCCAGAATTTCGCCAATGTGCCAGCCTAAGCCAGTGACGGGATTTGCGGTCGGCAATATGAGTAACCGTACAGGTATTTAGTATATAAACATCAGCCGTGTCAGTGGGAGATACCAGCTTATACCCCGCATCAGCCAACTGCCTGGCTAAAAGCTCCGTCTCAGCTTGATTAAGCTTACAGCCTAAGCTATCTAATGCTACCTTTACACTCTCCAATTGACTATCCGACCACTGAAGCATTATACTTTCTGTATTCTCACCCGGTCAAATACAAGCTACCCTTGCCAATAAGCTGACATTGTGGTAATAATTATTTAACCTTAGTAGAGGATAAATTGAGGAGGAGAAGTTGATAAACAATGACAATAACAGGGTGGTGGTTACTGGCATAGGGCTTGTGTGCCCACTAGGTCTTAATGCCTCCGCTACCTGGGAAGCTCTTATCGGTGGCAAGTCCGGCATTGACTATATCACCCTATTTGACGCTGAGCTTCTTGAAACCAAGATTGCCGGTGAGGTAAAGGGGTTTGAGTCCACTGATTATATCAACCGTAAGGATGCCCGCCGCATGGACCGCTTTACTCAACTGGCAGTAGCCGCCAGCCTGCAGGCAGTGGAGCAAGCTGGGCTGCAAATTAATTCTATGAATCAGGATAATATCGGTGTCATAGTTGGCAGTGGCATTGGCGGTCTAACCACCCTATTCGAACAAACCGAACTCATGTTAGCAAAAGGACCAGACAGGGTAAGTCCATTCCTAGCTCCAATGATGATAGTTGATATGGCGGCGGCTCAGGTATCCATTATGTTGGGAGTAAAGGGACCAAATCTCTGCATCACTTCGGCTTGCTCCAGCGGCTCTGATGCCATAGGAGCTGCCTATGAACTAGTAAAGCATGGTGATCTTCAGGCGGTGATAGCTGGTGGCAGTGAGGCAATAATCAACCCAATAGGTATTACCGCTTTCAATGCCCTCAAAGCTATCTCAACCAGAAATGATGAGCCACAGTTGGCTTCCCGTCCCTTTGATGCTGAGCGTGATGGTTTCGTTATTAGTGAAGGTTCTGGTCTTCTTATCTTAGAAAGTCTTGCCCATGCCCAGAAACGAGGGGCTAATATTCTGGCTGAAATTGTAGCTTATGGAGCCAGCGCTGATGCCTACCATATTACCCAGCCTGATGAAAACGGGGATGGTGCTATTAGGGCAATGAAGATAGCACTTGATAAAGCAGGTATTACTCCTGATGAAATTGATTATATTAACGCTCACGGCACATCTACACCGCTAAACGACAAGGTGGAGACTACAGCGATAAAGACTGTATTCGGCGACAACGCCTATAAAACCCCGATAAGCTCCACCAAGTCTATGATGGGACATCTTATAGGCGGTGCCGGGGCTGTCGAGGCGGCAATATGTATTATGGCTATCCAGAAAGGAATAATTCCGCCAACGATAAACCTCACTCACCCCGACCCCGAATGCGACCTAGACTATGTGCCTAATGTAGCCCGCCAAGCCAAAGTTACCACTACCCTTTCCAACTCTTTCGGCTTTGGTGGTCATAATTCAGTTCTAGTCTTTCGACAATACTCTGAGGCATAAGCTTGAATCATAGCCATTGGAATCTTCTCCCGCCAGTTCCAGATAAGCATCTAGTTAACGATTCGGGTTTTCCCCCATTAATGGCTCAACTACTGTATAATCGGGGTCTTGCTGAGCCATCTCAGTTAGAACTATTCATCACCGGCGATAAACGCCTATCAGGTAATCCCTTCCTGCTACCTGACATGCACCAGGCGGTAGCTAGAATTTACCAGGCTCTGCTCTCCGGGGAAAATATTGCTATCTATGGCGACTATGATGTTGACGGCATCACCGCCACTGCTCTGCTAGTCCAGGGGCTATCAAGCCTTGGTGGTAAGGTTATACCATACATACCACACCGCCTGACTGAAGGCTATGGTCTTAAAACAACCGCCTTGGAGAAGCTTCACCGGCAAGGTATTAGTCTGGTTATTACGGTTGATTGCGGAATTACCGCCCTATCCCAGGTCAGGAAGGCAAAAAGGATGGGGCTTGATATAATTATTACCGACCACCACACCCCCCTACCTGAAATCCCACCAGCCATTGCTAACGTTAACCCCAAATTGCCCGACTCAAACTACTCCTTTTCAGAACTAGCCGGTGTGGGGGTAGCCTTTAAGCTCCTTCAAGCTCTGTTCCAAAGTATTGGCAGAGAGCAGCAATTAGACGAACTAATAGACTTGGTAGCCCTGGGGACTGTAGCCGATATGGTGCCACTGCTAGAGGAAAACCGGTATCTGGTTAAGCAAGGGCTGAAGCTAATTAATGCCAGCCCCCGCCTTGGCGTTAGAGAAATAATGACCCAGGCCGGGCTAAACATCGGCACTATTGACCCGGAAACCATCTCCTGGATTTTAGCCCCACGCTTAAACGCTGCCGGCAGATTAGCCCATGCCATGAGCAGCTATAAATTGCTAACGACAGATTCACCACAGGAAGCACAAGGGCTATCAATATGGCTAGAACAAAAAAACGCTGAGCGGCAAAGGCTAACCAATAGCCTCCTAACTAAGGCTAGGGAGCAAGTATTAGCCCAGGGAATTTCATCACTTTTGGTAGCCAGCGATAATAACTACCCTGCCGGAATCGCTGGGCTGATAGCCGGTAGGCTGTCAGAGGAATTCTACCGTCCGACTATTGTTATCAGAATTGGTGAGCAGGTAAGTAGCGGTAGCTGCCGTAGCATTCCTGAGTTTAATATTATCCTCGCCCTAAATCAGTGCAGTAGCCTCTTATCTCAGTTTGGTGGTCACTCCCAGGCAGCCGGTTTTATCCTGCCAACTGAGAATTTGGCTCACCTCAAGCAAACCCTTTCCCAATTGGCAACTACCCAGCTAGCTGGGGTTGACCTTCGTCCCTGCCTTGATATTGATGTTGAGGTTACCCTACCCGACTTGGGCAGAGATATTTTCCAAACCATTCAACTACTAGCCCCCTTTGGTCAGGGTAATCCACTGCCAACCTTCCTCAGTCGTGGGGTAGAGGTTACTGATTGTCATACTATGGGCAGTGAGGGGGAACACCTGAGACTGAAACTAAAGCAGGGTGGTCCTATATGGGATGGGGTGGGTTTCAGATTAGGTAACTATTTGGCTGAGGTATCTCCGCTTCTTGACATCGTGTATAACCTAAAAATAGATCGGTGGGGTGGGGAGGAGAAGCTCAGGCTCAATATCCTTGACTTCGCCCCGACTAACTGAGCCACGGGGGCGCAATTCGTCAGGTCGTGTAGTCAAGGTAGCTTTTTAAAACTCGTTGCTTACTTAGCCTTTCCATCTCAGATTCGTGTTGGGCTCTGACACGGCGAAGGCTTCGTGCTCTAACGCGCTTGTTCTGACCGTTGGCTAGTCTTATCTACTGCTAAACAGTGCTTATCCCCCAATCGGGGTCAAGGCATCAATAGCGGGCAGGTAGACTTCCTCGTAGTGGAAGTCGCGCTCGCTAGCTGTGCTCTGCAACAGGATAAAGCAACTGGTCCCGTCACTTTCGGCTACAGCCAGATCAATCGACAAATCCTGCAGTTCGAATTCATACAGCGACCAGTTAATGTCATTAGCCTGGCGGCTGCCTACGCTTTCCGGGACTTCATCAAGACCAAAACTCGCGGTCAGTAATTGTAAAAGTGCATCAGCTCCTATACCTGGCGCCACCTGTTGAAGAATTGAAACTAGGCCCAGCGCCGACCGCGTATACACGCTCGGGTACAGTTCGTCCCAGCCTTCGGGCACGACGCCGCTGATACCGAAGAGCTTATCGGTAAAGGGTACCAGGGTAATCTCCGTCTCGGGAACGAAAAAGGCTGGACCGCTCATCACAGCCACGCACGACCCATCTGGTTGTGTTGTCGGGTCATCCAGAAAAGCCAGGGCAATGCTGAGCGGGCATTCCTCTCCAGAAACACTGGCACCATGCCCTACGCCCGGAAATTCTAAGAGGAAACTGCCGCTTAAGTTATCGGTGACCATTTCACCCCAGGATGGCGGAGTGACGGGGTCATATTCGCCTGCCAGCACCAGTGTTGGGATGCCGCTAGCCACCGGCTCGTTTTCGATAGGATCAGCCTCCTTTGTGCCCCAGACCTCACAGATGGCACAGATGCCTTCATCTGGATGACAGGTGCCGTAGAAAAAGCTTTGTAGTTCAGGATATGCATCGCAAGCGGCAGTGAGCTCTTCCGAGGTACTGAAGTGCACTTCTTCACCACACTGCACCGAATAATTCATGCCATGGCTGACAAATTCTATGTCAACGAGGAAAGACCCCATCACTAGAGCCAGGGTGTCATAGTTGCCGTCACGGGCGTCGTAGATAATCCTGGGCAGATGGGGGATAAGCTCTGTCGAGTAGAGCGACTTAAACAAAAACCCAATCAGCCCATCACCGTTTATCAGCACATCGTAGGTCTCACCGGAGAGGGGTTGCGTTACTGAGAAAGTGACCGGTGAGGCATTCAGTTGCTCCACCAGTTCCCAAAAGACGGTCTCCAGCTCAGGATAGGCATCACTACAGGCAGGGTCAGCGGCGCAACCACCGAAAAAAACATCGAGGGCACGGTCAAAGTTAGCTGGTGTCTCGGTATTTATACTGACCTGCAACGGATAGGTCGAATCAAGGATAACGCTGCGAATGCCTTCTGAGTAATCACGCATCGTGGTCAGGGCCAGCTTCGTGCCGTAGGAGATGCCGTAGAGGTTCCATTCCTCGTAGCCCAGCGCCAGACGCAGGTCGTTCAGGTCGGCAGCACTTTCTGCGCTGCTATAGGCTGCTAGATTTACGCCTTCACTCACCAGGCGGTCACGGCAACTACAAACCGCCTCAGCGCCCAACGCCACACCCTCTTCGGGGCTCAGGTCTTGAGCCAGGGTCTCGTAAGCCAGGTCGATAAGCTCCTGGCAATCGAGAGCAGGCTCTGAATAGCCGACACCGCGCTGGTCGAAAATAATGAAGTCGCGGTCAGCCAGGAATGAAGCGAAACGCTGGTTGAAGGTAAGTGATGCTGCCTCCAGCGCGTGCTCACCGGGGCCGCCCGCAAGGTAGACAATCGGATCAGGGGCTGGGGTGTCGCTATAACTTCTGAATATGGCAAAATGCAGCTGGATGGTCGGTCCATCGGGTTGGCTGCGGTCTTCGGGAACAGTCAAATAGTCACAGTCAACGGTCTGACCCGGGGGAATCTGGAACTGGCATCGTGCCCACACCCTGAGAGTGTCTGATAGCCCATCCAACTCAATATGGTAGGTCCCAGGAGTGTCCTTGGTTACCGTAAACAATACCTTCTCTTTGGCACCTGCTGCTACAGTAACCTCTTCTGTTTCCACCTCCACCCCATCGATTCTTATAGTTGCAATGTAGGTTCCTTCACTACCCCCGATGTTTTCCACTTCCACTGTAACATCAGTCGGTTCTCCGCTAACCACTTCAGCCGGTGAGATATTGAGGGTAGTAACTTCAAATTCTGCCGGCTTAGCGCAACTAGTAGGGATAACGAGTGCAACTACCAGAGCAATAACTATAGCCGTAATAATATGCTTTTTCACCCTCGCCTCCATTCCAGTTTGGAACACCCAACTATAAGTTCGCTATTTCAACAGGTGTAGTCATGCTACATGCCCTGTGCACTGGTTGTCAAACGTCTAGCAAGCTCAAAAGGTAACAAACAGCTATTTTGTGCAGTTAATAGCATAGATATCGGCTGTAATCATAGTAAAGAGCATGAAAGGGAACGAAAAGCGGTATCGCTGCTTAAAAATGTGTTACCAAGAGAAGGAATATTACATAAAACAAGAAGCCGGGAGCAATCAGTTACTCCCGGCTTTCTCCTGCCCTGAGCAGCTAGACCGATCGGCGCCTTTATATAGCTGCTCAGGTACCCCCCCTATTGTCTATACCATTCTTGGCGTGTTCTCGCTAATAAGTAGACATACCGCTGGCGCTGAGACATGGTCAGCCATCTTAAGTGCAACAGAATCTCCTTAATGCAAGCAACCATCCTCATTAACCCCCTTTACTCGATTTGACCTTACCCGGTAAAACGTGCCAATATCTTAACACCAAATACCTCTAAGTTTTATAACCTATTAATAACCTATCTTACCTTACTATGTAAATCGCCCAAATGGGTTATAAACGGTAGTAATTTAGTACTAGCCTGAACCCGCACCTTCTCTCCTCCACCTTGTCGTCATCAAAACTGTGATAGATATCAACTGGGGGGATAACTCTGGTAAAGAGGTAATAGGGTAAACTATAATGAGCTTGATAGACACCAGAGCAAATATAAGAAAACCATAGACATGAGCGATTTCAAAGGCTAAGTTCAGTTGCAGCCATTACCTGACATACTTAAAGAGGGGTAGCACAGGCGTGAGGAAAGTACTTATAATCAGCGTGATTCTTATAGCATTGGTTATCGTTAGCGGATGCATTTCACCGCGTGACGCCACTGGTGAGGGCATAAATGTCAGAGAATTCACTTTATTGACCGAAGACGGTACAACTATAAGCGTAAGCCATTTTCTGTACGGTCAACCAGATGTTTGTATACTTGCTCATGGTCTTATGGGCAGCAAGCATAGACCTTATATCACAAGACTTTCAGAAAGGTTGTCTGAACACTTTGATATAATTACTTTTGATTTCCGTGGACATGGAGCAAGTGGCGGCGTTTGTAATGGTATGACGGAATTCTACGATATAAAAGCAGTTATTGATTATGCTAAAAATAATGGGTATAAAGAAATCGCCTTGATAGGATTCTCTTTAGGCGGTATTGAAGGCATTTACGCAGTAGCAAAATTTCATGATATTGATGCCTTGGTTACTGTCAGCACGCCCGCCGATGTTGAAGCAATCAGACCATATGCAAAATGGCTATTCTGGATGGCTAACAACTGGTTCGGAAGGGTAATACTTCGGATATGGGTTAGATTAGACTATGCTCCCGAGTTCCCCAAACCTATAACAGTAATAGACCAAGTTTCTCCTATCCCAATACTTATAGTTCATGGTAGAGAGGATACTTTTATTGACTTCAGAGAGGCAGAAATACTTTACCAAAAAGCAAAAGAGCCAAAAGAACTGGTGATTATTGAAGGCATGAAGCACCCTCCAGACTTACCAGATGAATTTTACGATACAGTAGAAAATTGGCTGGAAGGATTGTTAAGGTAGTAGCTATTGACAGTTACCAAATCATAATGTAGGCTTATCCATACTATAAAGGCAAGGAGGCATAGTCCAATGGAGAAGACATCCACCGGGTTGGAGGAAAATATTGCCGGGCTACTATGTTATGTACTAGGTTGGATAAGTGGTCTCGTGTTTATCTTAATAGAGAAGGAGAACAAGTTTGTCCGCTTCCACGCTATACAGTCAATTCTCGTCTTCGGTATTCTTAATATTGTTGGTATTATCCTTAGCTGGATACCTCTTGTCGGATTATTTCTTTGGCCGATTATTTCCGTGCTCGGTCTAATACTATGGATAGTCTTGATGGTCAAAGCTTATCAGGGGATAATGTTTAAGTTACCCTGGGCCGGTGACTTTGCTGAAAAACGGGTAGCTGATTAAATTATCTATTAGCCAAATCGTTCAACTAACAGACAGAATAGAAGCCCCAGCAGGGCTTCTATTCATTATTCGGTATCCCCCTCCGCCCTTACCCACCGTGTCTTAAAAATCAGTATAGGAACGGTAATGGCTAATACTATTATGGCTGTCACCTGAGCCTGGTGTAAACCAAAGAGAAAGGGTGTCCCATCTCGCAGGAAATCAATTCCAAAGCGCCATAGCGAGTAAAGACTAAGATAGACGAGAAATATTGAGCCGCTAGGTTTGAGTCGCCCCTTTAGTGTAAGTAAAACCGTAAAAACTATCAGACAAAATATAATTTCATAGACCTGCGTAGGGTGAATAGCTATCCCAAGAGGGGCAAAGCTATCAGGGTGAGTATAGATAACACCCCAGGGAAGGGAAGTTGGCTTACCATAACAGCAACCATTTATGGTGCAGCCTACCCTACCTATAGCCTGAGCCAATATGACGCCTGGTGCTACCAAATCAGCTATGTAACCAAACTGGAAATGGCTAAACTTACTAAAAACCCAGATGCCCAGGGCAGCACCTAAAACAGCGCCATAGATAGTCAGACCGCCGCCACTAAAAATCTGCTCCGGGTGTTGAGTGTAGTCAACTATATGGTCAGCGAATTCAGGGTGTAATTTTGAAATAATTATATAATCAACAACATGGAGCAACTTTGATATCACTATCCCGGAAGGAATGCCTACCAGTGCCCCGGTAAGAACGGTATCATAGGAAAGATTAGCCCCCCTTCTTACCTGCCACAGCATCCACATAACTATCACCACAATGGCCAGGGCAACCATAATGCCATACCATCTGACGCTGACTGGTCCTACGGTGACTATTGGGTTGATACTTATAGTAATCAATACTTCCTCAACAAATTAAGGGTATTTAATAACCCCATCCCCCTGTATCCCCCTCCCCCTTCGACAGGGGGATGGAGAAGTTTGTTTCTAGAGGGGCTTTAACCCTCTAAAACTCCCCTCATTCTACCACAGGTTAATGGGACAATAACCCTTCAAGCAACACCTGGGCTGCTTTCTTATCCAGAGGTTTATTATTATTACCACACTTAGGCGACTGGATGCAGCTAGGGCAACCCTCCTGACATGGGCAGTCGGTAATCGCCCTCAGTGTAGCTTGCCACAGTTCCTCTATTATGTCAAAGCCTTTCTCGGCAATGCCGATGCCGCCGGGATAGGCATCATAAATAAAAACCTGAGCTCTTCCGGTATCAGGATGAAATGGGATAGATACACCACCAATATCATTGCGGTCACAAAGAGCGAACAAGGGAAGGATAGCTATAGCCGCATGCTCAACAGCATGTAACCCCCCGGCAAAGTCCAGTTGCTCCTTGACCAGCCGAGCCACAGCCTCAGGCGGTAGGTCAAACCACAGAGCAACGGTAGGAAAATGCTGAGGTGGTAGGTCAAGGGACTCCTCCCCAATTACCTCTTCAGTGAATTGTGCCTTCTTCCTGAAGCCAACCACAGTAGTGGTAACCTCTACCTCCCCCAAGTATACCTTTACCTGCCCACAGCTCTTTGTATGGGTTACCCTGACAATGTGCAAATCAGTGATGTCCTTAGCCTGGGTATAGTAAGTAGCAGTGGTCGGCACACCATAAGCGGTTCGGCCAGTCAGGTCAAGCTCGGTAACCAGATAAGATTCTCCCTGATGAAGGTAGATAGCACCAGTATGTATTTGAAAGAAGGCAACACTAGCCTCTACCGTCTCCAGTAACGAACCAGTTGAGGCATCTATAAGAGCAAAGCTCTCCCCACAGGTGGAACGAATACTGATGCTTTGAGCCGGGTAGGCGATAACTGGTGAAAGATACCACTTCCTAATACGCTCCCTGAGTATGCCCTGCATCTCCAGCTCTGCCCTTTCTTCGTTTGAGGTAGGGCCAAAAAACTTCTCATCATCACTAGTTAGCGGTAACTCCCAAGCCGCACACAGGAGATGGGCTCTCAAAATGTAGGGGTTAGTGGGATTAACCAGAGTATTCTCAACACTTTTATGAAAAAAGGAATCGGGGTGACGCACAAGATACTGATCCAGTGGATTATCCAGAGCTATTAAAAAACTCAGCGACCCGTCTCTACCCCGACCACTCCTACCTGCTTGCTGCCAGGTGCTGGCGATGCTGCCCGGATAGCCAGTAAGCACCGTAGCCTCCAGGTCACCAATATCTATGCCTAACTCTAAAGCGGTAGTAGCCACCACACCTAGAAGTTCTCCAGCGAATAGCTCTTGCTCTATTTGACGACGCTCCTGAGGAAGATAACCAGCTCGATAAGCCTTAATTCGCTTTGCCAGCACTGGGTTAGCTTCAGCCAACCTCTGTCTTGAATAGGTATAAATAAGCTCAGTCAGCCGACGACTACGAGCAAAGGTTAAACAACGGATATTGCGGCTCACTAACTCGGTGAACAGGCTTGTGGCTTCACTATTAGCACTACGGCGAACGCTCCTAGCCTCATCTATGAGCGGGGGATTCCAGAAGACAAAGTCCTTTCCACCATGAGGAGAGCCATCATTGTCAACCACCACAAATGGTAAACCTACCAGTCTTTCGGCATGCTCACCAGGATTAGCTATAGTAGCTGAACAGCAAATGAACTGGGGGTTTGAGCCATATAAGTTACACAGACGGCGTAGGCGGCGCAGTATACAGGCTACATGAGAACCAAAAACACCACGGTAGGTATGTGTTTCGTCTACCACCACATACCTCAAGTGGCGCAGTAGCCCTGACCAGGCTTGATGATTAGGCAATATGCCAATGTGGAGCATATCCGGATTGGTAAGTATTACCCTGGCTCGCTTCCTTATCTCAGCCCGCTCAACCTGGGGGGTATCACCATCAAAGGTGTCGAAATCATCTTGTTTGAATAGACTGGGGCAGAATAGCTCTCGTAAGCCACGCAGCTGGTCCTGAGCCAGGGCTTTGGTAGGGAAGAGGTAAAGAGCACGACTGCTCTTCTCAGTTAAAATCGCCTCAAGCACAGCGATGTTATAGCATAGTGTCTTTCCACTGGCACTTGAAGTTGCCACCATCACATTCTTACCGCGCTGGGCATCATTCACCGCCTCAGCCTGATGAGTATAAAGAGGTAATAACCTATGCTCATTGAGACAATTTTGAAGACCACTAGTCAGAGGCTTATCCAACTCAGCACAGTTTGCTTCACAAGGTGGGATATGCTCAATATGAGTAATCTGACCGCTATAATTAGGTTTAGTTGTAAGATGATAGAGGAAGGCTGAGGTATCCATTATGGCTCTCGTCAAATTTACCGATTACTTAAAGAACAGGTAGAATCTCAATTTCATAATTGAGCATCTCTATCTCAAACCGACTACCAGTAATAAAGTTCACTGCCTTTGACAGGACTTCATTAACATAACGCTTATTGTTGCTCACACAACAAATACCCAATGTAGCCAATTGCCATAGATTCTGGTTGTCAACCTCAGCCACAGAAATATTGAATCTACTTCTAACCTGGGTAGTAATAGACTTAACCACCCGCCGCTTACCCTTGAGAGATAGATTTCCAGGTAAGTGAAGCTCAACCCTACACACGCCAATATGCATGACCTAAATAGTTACCACTAACCGGATAGAAAGCTTAAAGGGATTGTTTCTGCTTAGTGTAGCACTCACGGCAATAGACGGGACGCCCTTCCCTAGGCTCAAAGGGAACTGTAGCTTCTTTACCGCACTCAGCACATATTACAGTATACATCTGCCGTGGCTGATTATCGCTACCCCAACGCTCTTTTCGCCGAGCAGCACGACATTGCGGACAACGGCTAGGTTCATTTTGCAAACCGCGTGACAAATAGAACTCCTGCTCACCAACGGTGAAGACAAAGCTCTGCCCGCAATCACGGCACTCTAGGGTTTTGTCTTCCAGCGCCATAACTGCACCTCCTTTAACTTTGTTACCCCCCTTGTTTTCGGTGCAATCTCCGGCTCCAAAACCCCTTACCAAATTGCTTTGCTACACGCCAAGCAGAGTCCGAGTTTAGAAACAACACTGAACCAAGGTATCTAATACAATTCTCACTATACTCCCTGTAGGTGGTCAAGTCAAGGCTAGAAATGGACCGCACAAATTTACAGCCAACTAGAGTTATGCTATAATCGGTTGAATTATGGAACAGTTATTATTTACCAGGATAGCTAGAAATAGAGGAGTATAATTTGGACAAAGAGAAAAAGACAGAAATCATAAACAAATATGGACTCAGTGAAGGAGATACTGGCTCGACCGAGGTTCAGGTAGCTCTGCTTACAGAGAGGATAAACCAATTAACCGGGCACATGGCGGCTAATCGACATGACTACCACTCGCAACGTGGGTTACTTAAGCTGGTAGGGCAGAGAAGAAGGCTATTAGCTTACTTGAGCAAACTGGATGTAGGTCGGTATCACAACTTAATTGCTAGTCTTGGTCTACGTAAGTAAAACTTTTTAACAGGGGGAGTATTGACAATATCTAATTCTTTTGAGTGTGAGGTTGGCGGTAGGAGTCTCATCATAGACACAGGAAAACTAGCTGGGCAAGCTAGTGGAGCAGTAACCGTCCGCTATGGAGACACTGTAGTTCTAGTTACTGTTTGCACCAGCGATAAACCACGAGAGGGGATAGATTTTCTGCCACTAACCGTTGATTATGAAGAACGACTATATGCTGCCGGTAAAATCCCGGGCGGCTTTATCAGAAGGGAAGGGCGTCCCAGCCAGGAGGCAACCTTAGCTTGCCGGCTTACTGACCGTCCGCTACGTCCGCTTCTGCCCAAGGGATGGCGTAATGATATTCAGCTTATAGCCACTGTTCTTTCTGCCGATCAAGAAAATGACCCTGATACCCTAGCTGTTATTGGTAGCTCAGCCGCCCTATCAATATCAGAAGTGCCATTTGGCGGTCCAGTTAGTGCTGTCCATATTGGCTATATTGACGGCGAGCTAATATTGAATCCAACATTAGCCCAGATGGAAAGCAGTCAGATTGACTTAGTCGTGGCTAGCACCAAGCAGGCAATAGCAATGATAGAGGCAGGAGCCGGAGAGATATCAGAAGATATTGTTATCCAGGCAATTGAATTTGGGCACAAGGCAAACCAAGATATTATCAAGCTTCAAGAGCAGCTTCAGCAAGCTTGCGGTAAAAGTAAGAAGGAAGCTCCTATCAGTAAGATTAACCCCGAGGTAGTATCAGCCATCTCACCAATTGTTAATGGCAGCCTTGCCCAAGCCTTAAGCCAATCAGAGAAGTCACAGCGCGGACAGGAACTCCGCAAGCTGCAGCAAGAACTTATAGAGGGTCTAGGCGATTCATTCCCTGAACAGGAAATAATTTCCGCTTTTGATGCGAAAGTTAGGGATGAAATAAGAACTACTATCCTTGACAAGGCAAAGCGTATTGATGGTCGCAGTCTGACAGATGTCCGACCCATTAGCTGTGAAATAGGGCTTCTGCCCCGCACCCATGGCTCAGCTTTATTCACTCGAGGTCTAACGCAAGTACTGACAATCGCTACTCTGGGCTCTACCAACATGGAGCAGCAACTTGATGGACTAGGTATCGAGGAAACTAAACGTTTCATCCACCACTACAATTTCCCTCCCTTCTCCAGCGGTGAGGTGAGCCGTATGGGTTCACCCGGTCGCCGTGAAATCGGGCACGGCGCCCTAGCCGAGCGGGCTATCACACCAGTGCTACCTAAGGATGAAGATTTCCCTTACACTATTCGCCTTGTCTCAGAGATATTGAGCTCCAGTGGCAGCACATCTATGGCCAGTGTTTGTGCCTCAAGCTTATCCCTGATGGATGCTGGAATACCCACCAAGGCAGCAGTAGCCGGGATTGCTATGGGCTTAGTCACTAATGACAAAGGAGACTATGCTATTCTAACTGATATTGAAGGCATTGAGGATGCCTACGGTGATATGGACTTTAAGGTAGCCGGCACTAATAAAGGGATTACTGCCCTCCAGCTAGATACTAAGCTGAAAGGCATAAGCCTGGAGATCTTGGAGAATTCGCTAAATCAAGCCAAGGAAGCTCGCCTATTTATTCTGGAAAAAATGGGGCAGACTATTAGTTCCAGTCGACCTGAGGTCAGCCCCTATGCGCCACAAATGTACAAAATAATGATTAACCCTGATAAAATTGGTAGCGTAATTGGCACCGGCGGCAAGACAATCAGGTCAATCACCGCTGAGACTAAAGTAACTATTGATATCAATAATGATGGCACCGTGATTATTGGCTCACCTGATGAGAAAGCAGCTCGTAGAGCCATTGAAATCATCGAAAATTTAACTAAAGAGGTAGAAGTTGGTAGTATCTATACCGGGAAAGTAACACGTGTGCTAGACTTCGGCGCTATGGTAGAAATTCTTCCTGGCAAAGAAGGCTTGGTTCACATCAGTGAACTGGCTGAATATCGAGTACCCAAGGTTGAGGATGTAGCTAAAATAGGTGACGAGATTACGGTTAAAGTAATTAGCATTGATAATCTGGGTAGGATAAACCTATCACGACGAGCTGTGTTTGAAAAGCTTTCTCAGATGCCCGGAGCTAGCGTAACGGATTCACCATCTACAGACTACCCATTCAAAAGACGCGGGGTTCGTTCCCCTCAACATCCCTCTAAGAACAGTAGGAATAGGTAGCGCTATTATAAGGGATAGGTTATGAAGCCAATAAGGGTAGTAGTTTACGGTGCATCAGGTAAAATGGGGCGAGAGATTATTAATTCTCTGTGTTCCCACCCTGAAATAGAGATAGTCGGTGCGGTGGAGCTAGAAGTCTCTGAGGAGTTCTACCTACCTCTGCTTGATGGGTGTGAGGCAATACCCTTTTCTTCCAATCTAGACTATATTCTTACCACTTGCCAGCCTGATGTGTTAGTAGATTTCACCACTGCCCAAGCTACTATGCCAGCAGTGCGCACTACCACTGAACATGGCGTTAACTTGGTAATAGGAACCACTGGGTTAACCGTTGATGAGCTTAGTGAGATTGACCGATTAGCCTTAGAGCACCAGGTTGGGGCAGTAGTAGCTCCAAACTTCGCTCTAGGAGCAGTCCTAATGATGCACCTAGCCAAGGTAGCCGCTAAATACTTTGACTATGCCGAAATAATAGAACTACACCACCACCAAAAAGCCGACTCCCCATCAGGAACTGCTCTGTCTACAGCCAAAGTAATGGCTCAAGCCAGAGGTAAACCATTCTGCTGCCTTTCAGAACAAGAGGAAGCCCCTAGCAGCCGAGGAGAGCAAGTTGAAGGTGTTACTATTCATAGTGTCCGCCTGCCCGGACTCTTGGCACACCAAGAAGTCATCTTGGGCGCGCCAGGGCAAACACTAAGCATACATCACGATACCATCAGTCGGGAATGCTACATGCCAGGCGTTTTACTAGCCATTAAGGAAGTGCTCAAACACAAAGGACTGGTATATGGTTTAGATACTCTGCTCGGCTTATAGGAGGGAATAATGAGGCAGTATAGAGTGGCTATCGTTGGTGCCACTGGGATGGTAGGGCAGGAATTTATTAAGGTATTAGAACAACGCAACTTCCCTATGACATCAATTCGCCTCCTAGCCTCAGACCGCTCAGCAGGTAAAAAGCTATTTGTTACTCACCAGGAGATTGAAGTCAAAGAGGCTGTTCCCGAGTCCTTCAAGGGAATAGATATTGCTCTCTTCTCCGCTGGCACTGAGACTAGCCGCCATTTCTCACCAATAGCCTCTAAATCAGGAGCCGTGGTTATCGATAATAGCTCGGCTTTCAGGATGTATCCCGAGGTTCCCTTGGTAGTGCCTGAGGTTAATCCCGAGGATATTAAATGGCATAAGGGGATTATAGCCAATCCAAATTGCTCCACTATTCAAATGGTAGTGGCTCTGTACCCATTGCACAAGGTTAACCCTATCAAGCGCATTGTCGTTGATAGCTATCAAGCAGTATCAGGCACCGGTTCGGCAGCAGTAGAGGAACTAACAACACAGGCCAAGCAAGTTCTGGAGGGGCAGAGCACTATCCCCCATGTCTACCCTCACCAAATAGCCTTTAATGTCTTGCCAGAAATAGATGTTTTCCTGGACAACGGCTACACTAGAGAAGAATGGAAACTGGTGGAAGAAACAAGAAAGATAATGCATACCGATGATATAGCTATTTCGGCTACTTGTGTGCGAGTTCCAGTATATACCGGACATAGTGAGGCAATCCATGTAGAATTCTCCCGACCTATGTCTCCCGATGAAGCACGGCATATACTTGCCCATGCTCCAGGGGTCAAAGTATTAGATGACCCAACTATTAGTCTTTACCCTCAGCCATGGTCAGTAGTCGATACTGATGAAGTTTTTATCGGACGTATCCGTCGTGATGCCTCCCATTCTTGTGGTTTAACTATATGGGTTGTTGCCGATAATCTGCGAAAGGGGGCTGCCCTAAACGCAGTCCAGATTGCTGAAGAGATGATTAAAAGAGAATGGATACATCCCGGAGGCTAGAAAATTGAAAAAGTTGGGACGATTGCTAACGGCAATGGTAACACCCTTTAATGAGGAAGGGATAGTCAGTAATAGCCGGCACGGGTAGCAATAGCACTGCTGAAGCCCTAGAAGCGACTAAGGGAGCAGAGAGAACCGGGGTTGATGCCTGCCTACTGGTAGTCCCCTATTATAATAAACCTACTCAAGAAGGCTTATACCAACACTTCAAAACTATAGCTCAGGGCACTAATTTACCCTGTATCCTTTACAATGTGCCGTCCCGTACCGTTACCAGCCTATCAGCCGAAACCGTCATCAAGCTAAGCCACATAGATAACATTGTCGGGGTGAAGGAAGCCAGCAGTAATCTAGACGGAATTTCTAAAATTATTGCCGAGACGGGGAATGAATTCCTGGTATGGAGTGGTAATGATAGTGACACCCTACCTATAATAGCTCTGGGTGGCTACGGTGTCATTAGCGTTGCTTCTCATCTGGTTGGCAACCAAATCAAGAAAATGATTGGCCATGCCGTTAATGGTAAAATAGATGAAGCCGCCGCCATCCACCGCCGCCTTCTACCTCTGGTTAATGCCCTGTTTATTGTTTCCAACCCTATACCGATTAAATATGCCCTTAATCACATTGGCTTTAATGTAGGAAAGCCACGCCTGCCCCTTACCGAACCTGATGAAAAATCAGCCACCTTCATCAAAGATACCCTTAAAAACTACCAAATTGACCTACCTCTATAAGAAAAGGGCTACCCAGTTCACCATTAGTCAGGATGTCTCCGTCTAAACTCCCCTATGACTAAGTATAGAAACCCTAATCCTATTGTCATATTTGAGGTAGAAATGAGAGTAAAGAATAGAGGGAGAATAAGAAATTGATGAGCAATGCGAGGTTAAACGATAGGCGTCTTCATGATGGTCTGCTCTCGGTCTGGTCCCACACAGATGAGATTAATCGGACAGTAGATAAGTTCTTCCAGTCTGGTTAGATACTGGCGAGCTTCAACAGGTAACTGCTCATACTGGCGAATATTAGTGGTAGGAGCTTGCCACCCGGGTAGTTCCTCATAGATAGGTTGACATCTATCTAAAGCATTTAGATTAGCCGGGAAATAATCAATGGTATGCCCATCCAGTTCATAGGCAATACATATCTTCAGGCGAGTCAAATTATCAAGAATATCAAGACGAGTAACTGCCACTCCGGTGAAACCATTGATTCGGTTGCTAAAGCGAGCGGCAACAGCGTCAAACCAGCCACAACGGCGGGGTCTACCGGTGGTAGTGCCATACTCTTGCCCTCGTTCCCGAATTAAGTCACCAGTTTCATCCTTCAGTTCAGTGGGCATGGGACCACTACCAACCCTGGTACAGTAAGCCTTAAATACACCTAGAATGCGGTTAATCCTGGTAGGACCGAGACCAGCACCTAAACAGCCTCCCCCCGCCAGTGGTGAAGAGGAGGTAGTATAAGGATAAGTACCAAAATCGGGGTCAAGTAAAGCCCCCTGCGCCCCCTCCAATAGCACAAGCTCATCCTGGTTCAAGGCTTCCTCCAGCATTATAGCTGTCTCCCGTATATAAGGAGCCAGACGCTCGCCATACTGACAATATTGCCTATATATATCGTCCAGAGATAGAGGGCTAATTCCATAAATTTTAGTCAGGATATCATTTTTATAGTCAAGGATGAAGCGAAGTCGCTCCAGTAGCACTTCCTTATCTAAAAGGTCACCACTCCTAATACCTAACCTAGCTGCTTTGTCGGTAAAAGCAGGACCCACACCCTTGCGTGTTGTGCCCAGTGCTTTCCCTCCCCGCGATTCTTCCTCTAAACCATCAAGGAGAAGATGATATGGCATAATCAAGTGAGCCCGGTCACTAATAAATAGCCTGGTGGTATCTACATCGTGCTGGTTAAGCTCGTCTATTTCATCAATTAGCACGGGGGGATTAATCACCACTCCATTACCAATGATACAAACAGTATAGGGAGAAAAGATACCAGAAGGAATAAGATGCATCTTAAATATACCATAGGGGTTAACTACAGTATGTCCAGCATTATCACCGCCAGAAAAACGGATGACCACCCCTGCCTTCTGAGCCAGCAGGTCAACCACCTTGCCCTTACCCTCATCTCCCCACTGACCTCCAACAATAGCAATAACTGGCATTACCCCTCCTTACAAGCACTTCTTTTACTTATACCATAAACGGCACTATAAATAAAAATATCCTAATTTGATATTGCCACTTTAGATTGGCGCCGATAAAATCCTCTCTGTCATTGCGATTGCTTCATCATCCTTCCACTGAAGGACTCATCGCAATGATTAGTTAGTCTTTGTTTGTCGCCACACATAAAGTAATCTCTGACCAACGGTGATAAAGCTAAATAACGCTATTATAGCTAAGGCAATAACTAAGGCATAAGCAATCTGGCTTAGTAAAAGACCTAGCGCCAGTACAATGACCCTCTCGGCTCGAGTAAATATTCCTACCTGACACTCAAGCCCTAATGCTTCCGCTCTAGCCCTAACATAGCTCACCAACAGTGAACCAAGCAAGACAACACCAACCAATAATATCGGGGCGATTGACTGGTCTCTAGCATATAGCACTAAAATGCCAAGCAATACGACTGCTTCAGATAAACGGTCAAGGGTAGAGTCAAGAACAGCGCCAAAATGGGTAGCCTGATTCTTATGCCGAGCCAGTGCTCCATCCAGAATATCAAAAAAACCAGCTACCAACACTACCAAACCGGCGGCAAAAAGGTGTCCGGTAATAATAAATGCCGCAGCACCAACAGCTAATAAAAAACCAAGCCAGGTTATGGCATTAGGTGTTATAGATGTCCTCGCTAGAAGCCGCACCGCTGGTTGGGTAAGATAATAGCTTGCTGCCTTATGAACTTCAGATAATTTTACCATTGACCATCGCTTTTCTGGGATAACACTGTCCAATCAGTCTCTCTCCCTTAAACCGAAGTTGACGTATCCCTAAATTCTGGAAATCGTTTCTGCCATGGGGGTTCACCAAGCACTCTAACATAGTAATCTAATACCCTTCGGGCAATGTGCTCCCAGCTATAATCCACCGCTTTAACTCTTCCCCTAGCTCCCATTTCCTGCCGAAGTGATTGGCTAGCCATAAGAGTAATTAGAGCCTGAGCCAACATTCCCACATCTTTAGGCGGCACCAGTAGTCCCTCAACACCATGAGTTACCAGACCGGCATAACCTTCTATATTTGAGGCAACAATCGGCTTGCCCATAGCCATAGCCTCGAGTAAAATAATACCAAAGCTTTCCCAGCCAATGGCTGGTGCGCAAAAAATGTCGGCTGTTTTATAGTATCTAGGCAATTCATCACAGGAAACAAACCCAACAAAAACAACATCCTTTAAACTATTCCGCTTAACCTTCTTTTCATACTTACCACGTAGTCTGGTGCCAGGACCTACTATAATAAGTCGCGAGTTGGGAATTTCTTGTTTAACTCGCTTATAAGCTTCAAGTAGATAGCTAACCCCTTTCCGCTTTTCCAGACGACCAACAAACAGGATATTCACCTTCCCATCACAGAATTCATCAATTGGCGATACATCAGGCGAAAAAAGGTCTATATCTACGCCGTTAGGGATAATAGTATAGTTTCCAGGCACATACTTACGGGCAAACTCCATAGCCGGTTTAGACACTGCAATTCTGCCATTAAGCTTGCGAACTCGCCTCTTCAGCATTATCGTGCTAATGGGCTTACCAAAGTTATAACCAGGCTTACCGTGAACTGCGTGAAATGTCCCCACATTGGCCGTATTTGAGAAACGGAGGACAGCACTACATAGCATGGGCATAAAAGGTTCATGAAGATGAATAATATCAAACTTTTCTTTGTCAAGTACAGCTTTGATTGTAGAAGCTAGCCTGAGTGATATAGTAACACGAATGATGGAACCACTGGCTGGAATGGGTCGAGGTTTACCTATAGGTATGAACCTATCACCAAAGGCAGGAACTACTTCAGATGCGGGGGCAATGACCTTAACCTCGTGCCCCACCAGGGTAAAGTAATGCTCTAGTGCGGAAATATGATTGGCAACACCACCGGGGTAAGTAAAATCATAAGGGGAGACTAATGCTATCTTCATTCGTAGCTGCCTGAACCTTCCCCACAGATTTATTCAGAAACTTGCTGATCACCAGCAATGAACTCTTCCACCATCTGGCGAGCTTCGTCATCGGTATATTGAATAGGCGGTGATTTCATAAAGTAGGCTGATGGAGCTATTAGTGCCCCAGTAAGTCCTCGGTCCAGGGCAAGTTTACAGCACCTGATAGCATCAATAACTACCCCGGCCGAATTAGGGCTGTCCCACACCTCAAGTTTTAATTCCAGGTTCAGAGGCACATCACCAAAGGTTCGCCCTTCCATCTTAATATAGCAAAACTTACGGTCATCCAACCAGCGAACATAGTCACTGGGACCGACATAGATGTTATCAGGGTCAAGCTGGTAATCCAATTGAGAGGTAACAGAGGTAGTTTTAGATATCTTCTTGGACTCAAGGCGCTCGCGTTCTAACATGTTGTAGAAGTCAGTGTTACCACCAAAGTTTAATTGATAGGTTCGCTCCAGTTTAACCCCACGGTCTCTAAACAGCCGAGTAAGCACACGGTGAACAATGGTGGCTCCAACCTGAGATTTTATATCATCACCAATAACGGGAAGCCCTTTTTCAACAAAACGCTCCTGCCAATACTTCTCCCGAGCGATAAAAACTGGGATGCAATTGATAAAGCCACAACCGGCCGCCAGCACCTGCTCAATATACCACTTGGTTGCCTCTTCACTTCCAACCGGTAAATAGTTAATCACCACATCAGTTTTGGTTTCCTTAAGGATTTTAACTATGTCGGCTGTTGGACCTGGCGCCTTCTGAATTATTTGAGACAGATACTTGCCCAAACCATCATGGGTCATACCCCGCTGAACCTTAACTCCTGTAGCCGGCACCTCACAAAATTTAAAGGTATTATTAGGCTGAGTACAAGTTGCCTCCACCAACTCCTTGCCAACTTTGTTCTTATCAATATCAAAGGCAGCTACGAAATTGATATCGCTTATATGGTATCCCCCTAGGTTAACATGCATTAGCCCGGGTACAAATTCAGTCTCTTTAGCCTTCTTGTAATAATAAACACCCTGAACCAATGATGAGGCACAATTACCCACCCCTATTATGGCTACATTTATTTTACCCAAGACTTATCCGCTCTCCTTTCCTATAAAAAACGACTATAGAAGGTTGCTCTGGTTATCCTACTTATGTTATTCTCAGATGTCAACATCACAGATTAAGTTATTGCCACGAGATTGGTGAGCGGTGGGAAAAAAGATCTACGATTTTCACACCCATACTTCACTGAGTGACGGTGTCCTGTCACCAATTGAATTAATCAGGCGTGCCCTGGTTAATAATTATCAGGCTATTGCCATTACCGACCATGCTGCTACCGGGTCCTTAAGTCGCATAATTCAAGAGATTACCGAGGTATGTGCCTTGGCTCGCAAACACTGGGATATCTTAGCCATTCCTGGCATAGAACTTACCCATGTTCCTACCCAAGCCATCGCTGAAACAGCTAAAAGGGCTAAAGAACTGGGAGCTTGGATTGTGGTAGTTCACGGTGAAACAGTCATTGAGTCGGTTGAAAAGGGTACCAACCTCGCCGCTCTCCACAGCCCCCATGTTGATATCTTGGCTCATCCTGGTCTTCTAAGCCTTGAAGAAGCAAAACTAGCTGCTGCCAATGGTATTTTCCTGGAAATTAGTGCCAGAGCAGGGCACTGCCTAACCAATGGCCATATCGCCTCTCTAGCTCAACAAGTAGGAGCTAAGCTACTACTTGGCTCTGACACCCATAGCGAGCAGGATTTACTAACCCCGTCCTTAGCTGACGCCATTATCCATGGTGCAGGGTTAGATAATCCTGCTCGCTATCAAATCTTAACTAAGAACCCCCAAGCCTTAATAAAAGGCTTACCCTGCCACTAACGGAACCGTGAAATCGACTACTACTTGCTCTGACCTATCCTAAATACTTTAGTGCTACATTTAGGACAGACTCCACTTGTGGCTGGTCTCCCATTTTTCAGGACAACCTTCTTGGGATTCTTTATTTCCACCTTCTTCCTGCATTTAAAACAATACGCTTGCAATTCTTGTTACCTCCTTTTTCGACATAGAAACACCCCACTATTCAAACAGTCACTGCAAAACGACTCCGGCTGGCTTTCGTACTTAGTTTGGCAAACTTTTTTTATTTAGAAAGCGGTTTACCAATCCCTAACTTAGGCGCACCAGCAACTGTGTTGAAGACAAAAACTGTTCCAACGTACAGAGTGTATAAGCCGAAGAGACCGATTAACCAACCAGCTATAACATGCATACCCTGGCCTGGGAGCGACCCACCCATCAGACCAAGAGCCAACAGTATTACAGCTACAGCAAGCACAAGCACGAACAGGAATAGGCTCCAAGAAACCTTGGCAACGCTGGGCAGGAACAGTAGAAGTATTATACCAATAGCTAGCCAAATGAATGCACTAAGGCCTAATCCAGCACCTACTGCCCCCAGGTCCGGCGCCAGGGCAAGAGCCGCCTGAAATGACCAACCACCACCAAGGAATATAAGGGCAGCAAATACTACGAATATTGTGCCCAGTAGTATATCGCCTCTAGCCAGGTCAATTATACCACATATAAAAATTCCTACTGCCGCCGCAAGAAGCCAACTAGTCATAACAGACAAAGCTGGTACCGCATCTAGTCCTACACCCACTTGCCCAGATAGCAAAGCAAAAAGACCAAAACATGATGCACCTATCATATAAAGTGCAGCTGGTGTAGCCATTGCCCAACTTGTCTTACCTTCCGACATTTAAATCCTCCTTTATTATACTTGAGTTAGCTATATGCGTCATTCCTATAGCGTCACCCCCTTTCAACATTGTTCCACTATATTCCTATTATACGCAAGCTGTCAAGGTTCAACTATATTCCTATTATATGCAAGCTGTCAAGACCTTTTAGATACTTTATTTAATAAAAGCTGTATTTAAGTTAGATATTAGCGATAAGAATGCTGAAAAACCTTTTCTGGTTGCCACTGCCCTGCTTCAGAGTTGAAGCGAAGCACAGCTAAAAAACATCCGTCAGAAGTATAAGCTCGGCAGCGACTCTCTAAAGAAGATAATGCAGATAGGTTCTGTTCAAAGTAACCGTTGCCCAAAACCAAGGGGCACCCATTCTTTATAGTGCGTTCGGTATCGTCGCTAACAATCATAGCTGTCCAATGCAAAAGCACGGTATCTATAGGATGAACAAGGTGCTGCCAATAGCCATAGCGAAATGCATACTCAAGTTGAGGTATTGAAACTGCGTCCTTTATATCAAAAAGCCCGCAGCGCAAGCGGGTTAGACCTTTCAAATTAGCACCACAACCCAACGCCTGCCCTAAATCATGAGCCAGTGAGCGGATATAGGTGCCCTTACCACATACTACTTCTATAGTGACTACCGGTGGTTGCCAGTCTACAAGCTCTACAAGGTGGATTCTGGTCAGCCGGCTTCTCCTCTCAATCTCAATGCCAGCCCGTGCCAATTGGTAAAGTCGCTTACCATGATGCTTCACTGCACTATACATTGGAGGCGTCTGCTGTATTAACCCACAGAAGGAAGTAAGTGCTGACTCTAATTGTGCCTGGCCAATCCCAGAGGGGTCTCCTTTTTGAATAATCTTACCACTGGCATCATAGGTGTCTGTAGCCACACCCAACTCAATCTGAGCCCGATAAACCTTAGTAGTATCTACCAAAAACTCAACGACACGTGTTCCCTGACCGAGACAAATAGGTAAGACGCCGGTTGCCGCTGGGTCAAGAGTGCCGGCATGTCCAACGCGCCGTTCTCCACTCAGCCGTTTCACCTTAGCCACAATGCTAAAAGAGGTCTCACCCTGAGGCTTATTAATATTTAATATGCCATCCACAGTCAATCCCTGTGTTAGTCAGGAGTGCTATCTATACTAACCTCGTCAATCAAGTCAAGGAGGTGGGCCCCCCGCTCAATAGAATCATCCCACTGAAAGCTCAGTTCAGGGATACGTCGCAACCTCAGACGCCTAGCTAACTCCTTACGAAAGAAACCCGAAGCGGCAGCTAATACGCTTAATGTCTCTTGTTTTCCTTCGTCGCCGATACAACTTATGAATATCTTGGCATACTTCAGGTCAGGCGAGGTGGAAACCTCGGTTATAGCAACAAAACTACCAAGTCGCGGGTCTTTGATTTGACGCTGAAGTAACTCACTAATTTCCTGGCGAATTAGATTATTTACCCGTTCAATACGGCGTGTCATAATTTAGTCAGCTTTCTCCCTTCGAAAAAACTCTAGTATATCACCAACTTGAAAATCATAAAAATCTTCGATGCCCACACCACACTCATAGCCGGTAGCCACCTCCTTAACATCATCCTTAAACCGCTTCAGGCTACTAACGATAGATTCGCATACCAGTTGTTCTTGACGCTTCACCCTAACTGAAGCACCCCGAGTTACCTTACCTTCGGTAACATAGCTACCGGCTACTTTCACCTTTTTCCCACTAGAAAAGATAGCCCGCACCTCGGCTCGCCCCTCGATAACCTCACTATATGTGGGCTCTAACATACCTTTAAGAGCCTTGCCTACATCATCTACCAAATTGTAAATGACATTATAGTTGCTGATATTTATACCTTCCGTATCAGCTAACCGCCGGGCTCCTGGCTCAATGCCGGTACCAAAACCAATAATAAGCCCATTAGATGCAATAGCTAACATAACATCACTCTCAGTAATATTGCCGCTGCCACTATGAAGAACCCTGACCCGGACTTCCTCTGTTCCTAACTGTTCCAAAGAGCTTGTTATCGGTTCAATACTACCTTGAACATCAGCCTTGAGAATAACATTAAGCTCTTTTACCTGACCAGCACTTATTTGGTCAAGGAGATTATTAAGGCTCACCGAAAGTCGTTGTTGCCTCTCCTGCTGACGCTTCTGTATCAAAGTCTGTGCCTGGTGTTCGCCAGCCACAGTAGCCAGGGTATCCCCCACTTGAGGTACACTATTTAAACCAAGGATTTCAACAGGGGTAGCCGGCTCAGCTTTCCTCACCTGCTTACCCATATCATTAAACATAGCCTTTACCCTTCCCCATACGGTACCAACCACAATAGTATCACTAAGCCTCAAGGTTCCTGTATGAACCAGCACTGTAGCTAGTGGTCCCTTCGTCTTGTCCAGTTCAGCTTCGATAACTACTCCAACCGCTGGTCGAGAAGGATTTGCCTTAAGGTTCTCCACCTCAGCCACAACCAGAAGGTTCTCCAATAAGTCAGAGATGCCTATCTTCTCTCTGGCTGAGATTGGGACACAGACTGTATCACCTCCCCACTCCTCAATAAGCAAGCCGACATCAGCTAGCTGCCGCTTAACCGACTCAGCGTTAGAATTGGGCTTATCAATCTTATTAATAGCCACTACAATAGGCACCCCAGCCGCCTGGGCATGGTCTATAGCCTCTAAAGTCTGCGGCATTACCCCATCATCGGCGGCTACTACCAAAATAGCGATATCGGTTACGTGGGCTCCACGAGCTCGCATTGCAGTAAAAGCTTCATGTCCAGGGGTATCTAAGAAGGTAATCTTCTGCCCGCTAATCTCTACCTGATAAGCACCAATATGCTGAGTAATGCCACCAGCTTCAGTGTCCATTACATTAGTTTGCCTGATAGCATCAAGTAATCTAGTCTTACCGTGATTAACATGCCCCATAATAGTAACCACAGGAGGTCGTGGTCGCAGACCACTAAGTTCTTCATCTCGGAGCCGTTGATGCTTCTTAACCTCGCTAATAGTCCTAGCTAATCTTTGTGTTGTCCGATGCTTCAGGTGAGCTTCATAACCAAGGTTTGTAGCTACAGCAGCTGCTGCTTCATAGTCAATGACCTGGTTAATATTAGCCATAATGCCATTTCTCATCAGTTGCTTGATAATATCTATGGCACTTATCCCGAGGAGGTCAGCCAGCTGTCTCACACTTAAGGAGTGGGGAATCTCAATTAAGTGTTTCTCCAGTGAAGAACGATCCTGGCTACCTTCCTCACCTGTTTGTTCCACAACTTCATCTGGTTTGCTCGCCTTCGCCACTGATTGACTCCTTTCGGAAGGTCTTTTTAGAACTTCTCAGCCCCGGCTGAAAAACATAGTTCTTCAGCAGTCTTCATTAGCAATTCCCGATTATCTTGGGTAAGAGTAGTGCCTAAAGCACGCTCCAGCCGACCACCCTTTAGCCCAATTTCCCAGCACTCATCTGCTGGACACAAATAAGCACCACGCCCCGCTTTCTTCCCACTAGTATCAACCTCGACCTTCCCATCAGAAATGCACACCAAGCGTATTAACTCCCGTTTAGGTCTTACCTTACGACAAGCCACAAGTTTTCTTGCCCTGAGTGCTTTTCTTTTTCCTCTTCTTTGACTTAGCCTCTGGCTTAGCCGGTACCGATACCAAAATATCCTCAGCAAACCGGATCGGAGGTTTTTCTATTGCTGCTTGCGGCTCAGGTGGTTCAAAAGGAACCTCCTCAAGCGCTGGTAGGGGCTCAGCCGCTTCTTCTACCGATTCGGCAAAGACTGAAGTCGAGTCAGCAGTAGCTGGTATTTCAGCAGGAAGCTCCTCGCCAACCACAACCTCTTCTTCCGCCTCAGTTGAAAGCTTAGCTTCTGCTACCTTTTCTGCCTCAGCATCAGAAGCGCTCTTGATGTCAATTCGCCACCCGGTGAGTTTAGCCGCCAGTCTGGCATTCTGCCCCTCTTTGCCAATAGCTAATGAAAGCTGCTGGTCAGGGACAACTACAGTAGCTACCCCTTCCGTATCATCCAACTCAACTTCTAATACCCGGGCTGGGCTAAGAGCATTAGTAATAAAGACAGAGGCATCTGGATCCCACATAACAACATCTATCTTTTCGCCATTTAACTCACCCACAATATTCTGTATCCTTATGCCCCGCAATCCAACACAGCAACCAACCGGGTCAACGCCCTCTTGGCATGCGGCTACAGCTACTTTGCTTCGATAGCCAGCTTCACGAGTAACTGACTTTATTTCCACTATCCCATTAAAAACCTCGGGAACCTCCAGCTCAAAAAGCCGACGAAGTAAATTAGGGTGAGAACGCGACACCACCAGCTGAGGTCCTTTGCCGCTCCGAACTACCTCTAAAAGGTAAACCTTAAGCCTTTGACCTATCCGATACCTCTCACTGCGCACCTGCTCTACCACAGGCAGCACCGCCTCTGTTCTACCCAAATCGATAAATATCTGCCTAGATTCAATGCGCTGGACTATGCCGGTGATAATATCGCCTTCCTTATTAGCATATTCCTCAAATATGGCACTATGCTCTGCTTCATGAAGGCGCTGCATAATGACCTGTTTTGCTGTTTGAGCAGCAATACGTCCAGCATTGCGTGGTGTAGCTTCTACCTCAATAACATCGTCAATCTGAGCATCCGCCTTGATTCGGCGCGCTTCATCTAGCGATAGCTCGCTACGACTATCTGAAGGTAGCTCAACTACAGTCTTTTCAGCCCACACTTTAACCCCACCAGTAGTAGGATTAATCTTAACCGAAATATTCTGGTTAGCCGTAAAATTATTTTTCCTGTAAGCTGATACCAGTGCTGCCTCTATCGCTTCAATAACTACCTCTTTAGGCAGATTCTTTTCAGCCGAGAGCTGAGTGATAGCAATCAAAAAGTCACTCTTCATCTCAGATTAGAACCTCCAATTCTACTATGCCCCCACACAATAAAAAAGTGGGGGAAACCCACTTCACTAATTAACCTTCGTTGTAAATATAGTGTATCACAATCAAGCTTGAGATGCAAACTTTTTAAAGAGACTTTGCCCCTTCAAACTTCCCTTTTATCAAATAATACCTATTTACCTGAATGGAGCATATTAATATGAAAGTGGCAAATACTTTTAAGGCAACATTGATGACAAAGGGGGTGGTTGCGGCAGACGCTCTTACCCAGGCAGACCAGCAAGGCATGGTATTCATTAAATAGCTGGGTATCAGCCGGCAGATTATTCATAAAGAGGTTTTGATAGGCATTGTAGCTGTTGCTATCGGGGACTAAACCAATGCGGTTGATGATACGACGGGTATAAGCATCAATGACAAAAATTGGCTTGTTAGCAGCATAAAGTATTATGGAGTCGGCTGTCTCCTGCCCAACGCCATAGACAGAAAGAAGCTGTTGGCGGAGATAGTCGGTATCATTGGTAAACAGTTTACTAAAGTCATCATTATAATTTTCTCCCAGCCAACGGACAAAGGACTTAAGCTTTAGTGCCTTGGCGTTATAGTAACCGCAGGGGCGGATAAGTCCAGCCACTTCGGGGAGGGTTAACCGGCGCAGTGCTTCTGGTAATAGTACCTTGGCTGATTTTAAGTTGGCTATAGCCTTTTCTACATTACCCCAGGCGGCGGACTGGGTAAGAATAGCACCAACTATTATCTCAAACGGCTCCGGTGCTGGCCACCAGTGCTGCGCTCCATAACGAGCCATAAGTCGGTGGTAGATGTTCTGTATTGATTGGCTTACCGACTGGTTATCCATGGTGGCACTTTACTATCAGTTACCGAATCATATCTAGGGATATAGGGTTTAATATCAATTACCGGTGTGCCATCAATGGCATCAAGTCCCTCAACCTTGAGGATATTACCCCGGCGCTGGAGTAATCTAACCGTAGCCTTGCCTATCGGGTTCGGTCTATATGGCGCCCTAGTGGCAAAAAGCCCCACCAGAGGAAGTTCATACCTGCCTCTTGGGTGAACCTTAGCCGGTACCTGGCTAAGAGCAGGAACTTGGTGCATCCAGTAGAGGACTATGATATGAGAAAAATCGTCCAGATTATCCAGAGCCGCGGTGAGGCTACCATCAATTACAATATCGGAGACAATTTCTCTACAGTCCTGCCTTGATGTTTGCTTAATTTCACTCCGGACGATACCAATAGCTTTTAAGGTCATGCTAGGCAGTTCACTGGTCATGTTCAATGCTTCCCACTGGTCATTATAACAGCATAACTAAAACAAATGAAGAGAGGCTGCCTTTTAAAGCAGCCTCTTGGTTATTTCTAAACAATAACTACTCCAGTGGAGCAAGAGTTAAGAGTTTCTTGGCAATTTTTGGATACTTGGCTATAAAGAGCAATTCATCCTCAACGAGAGGCCTTTGTGATTCTACATTAGCATATCGTACCAGCTCCAAAACTTCATTAGCCTCTTCTCTATTAGTAAACGATACCTCTATCTTCCCCATTATATGGCTAAAACCCGATATTCCACTATACTCACCAGTGCAAATTTCTCTCCCGGTTTCCACGAACTCTGGTTCACCCCTACCCAGCTCTCCATAACCATACAGTTCATAGTTATGCGGGTCTTTTAATACGCCGTCAGCATGTATGCCAGATTCATGAGCAAAGGCATTAGCGCCAACCCCGGGTTGGTTTATTGGAATCGGCACCCCAAAGGCGTAACTGGCAAACTTAGCTATTTCCCATCCCTTAGATAAATCAATTGAACGTCCCAACTTATATTTATCAGCAAACCCCTTTGATTTGGTCACAGCTAGAATGGTCGCCACAAGGTCGGCATTCCCCGCCCTTTCCCCGAGACCGTTTAGGGTGGTATTGATATAAACATCCTGCCCACCATCTATAGCCCCTTTGGCTCCAGCGAGAGAATTAGCCACAGCTAACCCCAAATCACCGTGGCAATGAGTCTCAATAGCTATGCCGATATTTTCGGCCAATGTCTTGATAGTTTCATAGCTAGTGAAGGGGTTATCATAACCGAGGGTATCACAGTACCTGAATCTATCAGCCCCGTGTTCTTTACCGGCAAGTCCGAATTTGATTAGGAAATCCAGGTCTGTCCGTGAGGCATCTTCGGCATTGACACCTATGCTCTCAGCGCCAAGAGCCCGAGCGGCATCAACTGCCTCAACCATAGTATTTAAGATGTCATCCTTCGTCTTTCTCCCTTGAAACTTACCTTTGATCATCTGGTCTGATGTAGATATCGAGAGATTTAGATGACGGATATTAGGTACTAGCTTAAAGGCTGTCTCAACATCATCGACGATGGCTCTTATCCACCCTTCCAAACGGATAGGCTGCAGGGCTCCAATCTCAGCTAGTTCCAGATTGGCTTGCAGGTAAAGGGATTCGTGCCTAGTGGTAGGGAAGCCAAACTCTGACTGAAAGACCCCCATCTCATTCAGGTATATATTTATCATGGTTTTTTCAAGCTTAGATAAACCAAGCTTCGCTGTCTGCACTCCATCCCTATTGGTTACATCAATAAAATAAATCTTGGGCACAATCTTACTCCCGTTGGAAACTCAGAAAACCTGATAATAACATATATTTACCACCCTTAGCAAGTATATTTTGCTTTGGACGACTACGCTTGGCTTTACTTCTGTGCTAAAATAGCTACGTTAGACTGCTTTTATCAGGGAGAATCATGGACGAACTGGGACTTAGTCTTGACCTAATCATTGTCTTAGCTGTTGCTATAGCTGGGGGTATGTTAGCCCGCCGATTGAGGCTACCCATCATCTTAGGCTATTTAGTAGGGGGCATTGCTGTCGGTCCCTATGGCTTTGGCTTAGTTCAGGACCAGGAGACAATCCGTACTCTAGCTAATATCGGCGTAATCCTGCTCTTGTTCACCCTGGGGCTTGAGTTCTCTTTGAGCGAACTCAAGCGAATTGGCAAGGTCGCCATTTTAGGTGGCATAGCTCAGATATTGCTTACTGCAGCGGTAGGCTTAGCTTTGGGCAAGTTGCTAGGCTGGGCGATGCTTGAAGCTATCTTCTTTGGCTTTCTCATTGCTCTTAGTAGCACCATGATTGTTCTTAAAACCCTTATGGAGCGAGGAGAGCTTGACTCAGGGCACGGTCGGGTTATGATAGGAATTCTTCTGGTGCAAGACCTGAGCCTAGTGCCCCTCATGATAATTTTACCAACTATGGGTGGGGGAGGAGGAGAATTGTGGTTATCTTTAGGAATGGCCACTCTCAAGACACTACTTTTTATTGGGGTGATGCTGGTTCTGGGTATATGGGTATTACCCTGGCTACTGAGATGGGTGGCAGGGACGCGCTCCCGCGAATTATTCTTGCTCATTGTGGTCGCCTTGTGTTTAGGAGCAGCCTTTGGTGCTTTCCACTTAGAACTATCCCCCGCCGTTGGTGCTTTTATTACCGGATTATTGATTGGTCAGTCGGCTTTTGCCCGTCAGGCTTTTGCTGATATTGTCCCCCTGCGCGATACCTTCGGTGCCCTCTTTTTTGTTTCCCTGGGCATGCTTGCTTCCCTAGATTTTGTAGTGGAGCGTCCAATCACCGTTGCCGTAGTGGTAATAGCCATAATTGTGATTAAATTTATCATCTGCTTCCTTGTCCCCTGGCTTTTTAATTATAGTTTCAAGACGGCGCTATTTACTGGTATGGGGCTATTACAGATAGGCGAGTTCAGCTTTGTCCTGGCTGGGATGGGTATGAAAGCCGGTATTATCACCTCAGATATTTACTCTCTGACCTTAACCAGCGCCATCATCACTATGTTGCTAACTCCTTTTACTCTAAGTTTTGCTTCACTCCTTTATCAAAGGCTTAGCCAGAAAATGAGACTAGAGCGGCTAGTGGCATCTCGTCTTGATCCAGATTGGCAGAGTGAGCAACGGCAATTATCGGGACACGCTGTAATTTGCGGTTATGGTCGTGTTGGGCGTAATCTGGCAAAGGTTCTGGAGCGGCGGAATCTTTCCTACCTAGCTATTGACCTTAACCCTCAAATCATCTCACAATTACATGCCAGGGGGATTCCCTGTATCTATGGAGATGCCAGTAATCGTGAGATACTCGGCCACGCTCAGCTTAAGAAGGCCCGTGTCCTTATTTGCACCTTCCCTGATTTTATGGCTGTGGAATTAACCACTAGAAATGCCCTGAAAATCAACCCCAAGCTTGATATAGTGGCTCGGGTTCACCATGATGCCGATGCTGAACTGCTAAAGGGCATTGGTGTTGCTGAATTAGTCCTTCCTGAGTTTGAAGTCAGCCTGGAGATAATCCGCCACACCCTGCACAGGTTTGGCTTAACCATCCTCGAGATTCAACATATCCTGTGTGGTCTCAGGGGAGATAAGGGCTAGTATAAATTTGCGGTGAGCTTGTGATATACTAAATCGAAGTCAGGTAAAAGGTGAGTAAAACAAAAGTAGGCATTATCAATGTTACTGGTTACGCTGGTGTTGAGCTGGCAAGACTGCTGTATCAGCATCCAGAGGTTGAGCTCGCTTCAGTTACCGGACGGAGTGCTGCCGGGCAAAGGTTAGGTGAGGTCTTTCCCCACCTGGCTAGCCTAGACCTAACTATTAAAGCTGAACTGAGCGATGTTGATTTGGTCTTTTCAGCTATGCCGCATAGGGAAAGTGCTAAAGAGGTCATACCATTTCTCAACCGTGGCACTAGGGTGGTGGATATTAGCGCCGATTTCAGGTTAAAGGACACCGCTGAATACTGGCACTGGTATGGTTTTACTCACCCTGCCCCACAACTACTTGAACAAGCGGTGTATGGGCTAACCGAGCTATACCGGTCTCAAGTCACTTATGCCCAACTGGTGGCTAACCCTGGTTGTTACCCCACCGGTGCTATTCTGGCTTTAGCCCCGGTAGTTAAGACGGGTCTGATTGAGCCGGATATTATTATTGATAGCAAGTCTGGCGTGTCCGGAGCCGGCCGAACCCTAACTGCACAAACTCATTACTCAGAAGCCAATGAAGATGCTACTGCCTATGCTCTGGACGGACATAGACATCTGCCTGAAATTATTCAGGAGCTAAAGCTGCTTAGTCCTGAACAACTACCCTCGGTAACCTTTGTTCCCCATCTGATACCGATGACCAGGGGAATATTAACTACCGGCTATGCCCCATTAGCCTCAGGCACCATCTCTATCGACAAAAAGGGAGAAGAAGAACTGAGGCAGCTTTATCGGGACTTCTACAAGGATGAGCCCTTTGTCAAAGTGGTAGACTTCTCTCCCCATACCAAGCACACTCAGGGGAACAACCTTTGTCTTATTCACCCTACTATTGACTACAGGACAGGAAATCTCATTGTCATTAGCTGTATCGACAACCTGGTCAAGGGAGCAGCGGGACAAGCCATCCAGAACATGAACCTTATGCTCGGTTTACCTGAAGCAACCGGTCTTCAAGCACTATCCATCTACCCCTGAAGCACTACGCATCTCGGGTCTTTAATGAGGGATTTACTATATGTCCTTCCTTGATAAGTATTTTCCCGATACTTGAAACCCTACTACTATTGCCTACTGGCTCTACCCCTGTTATCCTTATTAAAGTGAGCAAAGGTGGGAAGTAATACTGACGCACATACCAGCGCCAAAGAGTTTCATGGTGTAGATTACATCAAGATTACTATCTTGGGCTTTGGTCTGTCTGCCCTGTGGGCGTGCTTTCATACCATTATCCTCCAGGATATAGTCCCAGCCTTGGTTCCCGAAGGACTGAAGCATACCTACCTTGGCCTTCTTATCTCTGCTGGCGCAGTCATAGCCATGGCTACCCAGCCGATTGTCGGAACGATTAGCGACCGCTCTGGCTTTGCCTGGGGGCGCCGACGACCCTATATCCTGCTTGGCATCACACTAGCTTTGCTGTTTCTGCCCGGAATAGGCTTCTGTAGTAGTTATGCTGTTCTCTTCATCATCTACTGCTTAATGCAAATTAGTACTAATACAGCACAGGGACCGTTCCAGGCATTTATTCCCGACCTGGTGCCTGAGGGAAAGAGGGGGCGAGCCTCAGGGGTGAGGAATCTACTAAACATTGTAGGTGGCGCTGTTCTGATAGGCGTGATAGGTCGCTTTATGGGACACTACTCCGCCGGTGAGGGGAGTTCCTGGCTATGGCTAAGCTTAGGGGCACTGGCTATTGTCATGCTGGGGGTTATGCTGGTCACGGTTTTAACAGTTAAGGAACGACCTGGGGCTGGTGGTCGTCAACTGCCCTTATTACCAACCCTGTATAAGAGCTTCAAGATTGATATTAAGGCTAATCGTGATTTTACGATTTTTCTAGTAGCTTGCCTATTCATTTTTGCCCCATGGGCAGCTTTACAAACATTTGCCTTACCTTTCCTCAAGCATGTTGTCGGTATACCTAATCCAGAGGCAGCCACCGCCGACCTTATAATAGTGATTACCGTCTGTATATTAGCTACGGTTTATCCTACCGGGCGTTTATCTGACAGAGTAGGGCGCAAGCCAGTTATGCTCCCCGCCTGCTTACTCAGCGCTTTAGGGATTGTAGCGCTATTTTTCTCCCAAAGCTATACGCATATATTGCTCTGCGGTGCTCTTCTCGGAATCTCAGGTGGAGCCTGGATGAGTTCTCAGTGGGCTCTGGCTATAGATTTAGTGGGTAAGGGTGAGGAAGCAAGATACCTTGGTCTGGTTAATCTAGTTATATGTGGAGGAGGCGTCCTGGGACGCCTCCCTGTTGGAGGGGCGATTGATTTCTTTAATGCCCTTAGCCCTAACCTGGGCTACTCAGTTATGTTTCTATTTTGTTTTATCTGTTTTATTGTCGGCTCGTTGCTGCTGCTGAAAATTAAGGAGATTAAGTAAAAACTGCCTCACCGGCCTCGCTTCCATGTCCAGTTCTCAATAACCAGCGCCAACACCAAAAGAGCTAATGTACCTAGTGCCGCTAATATTCCAACTGCTACCGGCGATGTGAAGAGCATACCACTGACAAACGCTTCCCATCCCCAGGCTCCAGCCAACGCCATGCCTATATATACTAATGTCTTGCCACACCAGCAGGCAACGAAAAACTTCCATAAGGGGAAGCGAAGAAGACCGGCAGCTATACCCAGCACATCAAAGGGCAAGGGAGTTAGTGCGAAAACAAAGACGGTTAAAACTCCCCACTTCTTCAGCCATTGCGCTGCTTTGTCATAAAACCTTCTGTTTTCTACAACTCCCCGTCCACTATAACCCAGCATATAACAGGTCATCTCCCCTATAGCCCCCCCTATCCCACCAGCCAACCCAACCAAAACCGGGTTGAAAGTAGCGCCAAGAAGTAAGATTATTACGATACCCGGGAAAGGCAATATAATAGTGGCATTGGTAATTAGGCTAATAAGGAAGGCACTTAGATAGCCGTAGTTACCCAACTGAGCAAGCTCATCCCGGTAAAGAAAGAGACAAACGGTGATAGCTATGACCAGAAATAGTATTAAAAGAGGAATAAGTTTCCTCTTTACCCAGCCCCCCTTCTCGGCTCCAGTCTGCTTATGGTAGCGGTTTACGTCGCTCATGTTGAGCATTGTAGCACATTGTAGATTAGGTGGGTAATGTAGTGGTCGGGGAACGTGGGCAGGGTTATTAAATAGTTTTATATATTAAATTGCTTCACTAGCTAATGCATTGTATACTTTAGCTTAGGATGGTGGTTATTGGTGAAGACCGACGATTTTGACTATTTCCTTCCCCCGGAACTTATTGCTCAAACCCCGGTTGAACCTAGAGACCAATCACGACTTATGGTTCTAAACCGCAGCAATGGTTCGATAAAGCACCGTAAGTTTCTTGAAATAACTGATTACTTACGAGCTGGGGATGTCCTGGTATTTAATAATAGCCGTGTTATCCCAGCCCGCCTCAAGGGGAGAAAGGTTGATAGCGGGGGTAGGGTAGAGATTTTGTTACTATGCCGGCTTGACACCAATACTTGGGAGGCACTGGTTAAGCCTGGTAAGCGGGTTAATATTGGCACCAGGGTTGAGATAGCAAATGAGCATGAGACTAAGGTTTTGGCTGAAGTAACCGAGCTAAGGCAGGATGGGATAAAGGTGATAAGTTTCTCTGATGAAACACCATTACCGGAGCTAGGCGAGATTCCATTACCTCCATATATACATGTTCCCTTAATTCATCCCGAGCGTTATCAGACGACCTATGCTAGTGTAGCCGGTAGCGTGGCAGCACCCACCGCTGGGTTACACTTCACCCCTGAACTACTTAGTAATATAGAACAGAAGGGGGTTCGCTGTTTGTTTGTTACCCTCCATGTGGGGCTTGACACCTTCCGACCAGTTAAGGAGGATGACCCGCTTGAGCATCCTATCTATAAGGAGTATGGTGTGCTAACTCAGGAGGTAGCCAGTCAGTTATCTCAAGCAAAGGCAGAGGGGCGGAGAGTCATTTGTGTTGGCACTACTACGGTAAGAATTGTAGAGCAAGCGGCTCAGGCTAGTAGCTCACTTCCTGTAGAGCCGTTTGTGGACTGGGTGAGTTTGTTTATATTGCCCGGATACCAGTTCCGTATGGTGGACGCCCTTATTACAAATTTCCATCTGCCTAAGTCAACACTGCTGATGCTGGTTGCTGCCTTTGCTGGTAGAGATTTTATTAATCAAGCCTACAAGGAAGCAATAGCCTCAAACTACCACTTCTACAGCTTTGGCGACGCGATGCTAATCTTATAGCACCAATAGAGCTCCCTATGAACTCCTTATTGTATATCCTGCCCTTTGACCATTAGGCAGGTGAGGTGCTAGAATCAGAATACCTAATTTCAAAATTAGTTATAGTCCTTGATTAAAGGATAGTGACTAAATGAAGTTCCTTAAGGTGCTGGCTCTCAGTCTTATAAGCTCCCTTCTTGTCCTGTCTCTTTTTGCTTTTGGTATTGCACTTACACTAAATTATACCCTCCTCAACCCGGATTTCATTGTCTCTGAGGTAGATAAGGTCGATATATCTTCATTAGTCGAGGAATTCATCAGTGAAGAAATCTCCGAAGAAGAGCTGCCCGAAGAGCTTAGGGTTGTCCTAGTTGACACCGTCACCAAACTCGAACCAGTAGTAAAGGAACGAGCAAATGCCACCATTTACCCCATCTTTGATTACTTACTGGGGAAAAGCCAAAGCCCAGACTTGGCGCTTACGCTACGTAATACCTTTTTAAATTCGGAATTTGTCGTCTCCGTACTGGATGAGCTAGATGTATCTTCGCTAGCAGAAGAATTGCTCACCGAGGAGTTCATTGAGGAAATCCCAGAAGAGATGGAGTATCTAGTTGAGTATATGGATGACATCGTCGCCGAACTTGAACCATGGGCAAAAGAACAAGTAAGTATCGCCGCTGACCCCGTCTTCGATTACCTAGTAGGGGAAAGCCAGAGTCTGAACGTGGTAATCTCACTAGAACCAGTAATGGAAAGCCTAGAGGATACTCTGAGGGAAGCCTTCCTAGAATCACCACCGTCAGACCTTTCCCACTTACCTCAGGCTGAACTCGAGCTGTACTTTGATGTGTATTTCCAGGAATTAACTGAAACAATGCCGTCGACCTTTGAGATTAACGAAAGCTTATTGGGCACTGAGGTGCCAGCAGAGATAGCTGAAGCACTGGCCGAGACTGAAGGGGCACTTGAGCAGGCGAGGCAGTATATTGGCTATTTCCAGCTTGGTTACAAGATTCTAATTGGCTTCACTCTGCTACTAATACTGGGCATTGTTCTCATAAATCGCCAGGTAAAGGGTGCTACCCGTGGGATAGGCATTCCATTCCTGACTTGTGGAGCCCTTAGCTACATTGGTATTTTAATTGCTAAGAATATTATTAGGAAACTGTTAATGCGTCTTGATATACCGGCTCAGTTCCAACCACTGCTACCACAACTCCTCAGTGACTTCTTAGCTCCACTGCAATGGTTCAGCCTCGGTCTTTTTATTTCCGGGATAGCTCTAATCATAGTCTCTTTTATCTATAAGCCACGCCAGCCTTCATTTTGAACCAAAGTCTCTGCTACTGTAATTAGACGGTTCCTTTATATTGCTCCATCTCTATCTCTAGTGGTAAAATCATCAGGGAGTATTAACTAGTGTGAGTAAGGATAAATATAACAATACGATAAATGATGTGCACCTTCGCCAGCTTACTGTAGACGAAGCACTGTTAAAGCTAGATAAATATCTAAACGATGCCTTTATGACTGGTTCACTCCAGGTTAGGGTAATTCACGGTAAGGGAACAGGCACCCTGCGCCAGGTAGTCCGTAAGCAGCTCGCTAAACATCCGCTGGTCAAATCATACCGACCGGGGGCTTATGGAGAAGGAGGTTCCGGAGTTACTATAGCTGAGCTAGTCTAAAAGTGGTTGACTCCTCATTGAAAGAAGAAGGGTTTTTAGCTATAATACCCAGGCTACCTATGGTGAGTGTCGCCTAGTGGTCTAAGGCGCCAGGTTGTGGCCCTGGAGAACGAGGGTTCAAATCCCTCCACTCACCCCAAACTGAAGCGCTTATAGCTTAGCGGACAGAGCATCTTACTTACCAGTATATGGCAGGGTAGGGTACTAGGTAATAGTGAGGACAATGTGATTTTAGGCGAGAGAGATTAATCCCGTCTTCAGAGCTAACACTACCGCTTCAGTACGGTCGTTGGCACTCAACTTTGTCATAATTGAAGAGACATGATTCTTAATGGTTTGTTCACTAATGTTAAGTTCAGACGCAATCTGCTTGTTACTGCGACCTTGAGCTATATGGTTGACGATTTCTATCTCTCGCACCGTGAGCTGCGCTTTTGTCGTCTCATCTTCCCTCTTTCCAGATAGTTGTCGAAACTGGCGTAATACTCCATCGGCTATTTCAGGTTGACTGGAAAGAGCTTCATATATAGGGTACTCACCACGAGCTACACGCCTCACGATATCAGCCAGATAGTCACCGCTGACTTCCTTGTTTAGATAAGCGGCAACTTGGGTTGCAAGCACCCGGACGAACTGGTCTTCACTGAGATTTGAGGCAAGCGCAATCACGCCAACACTAGGCAAGACCTGTGTTAGTCTACGAATTAAGCTCATGCCACTGTCGGAAGGAACATCCATATCCACAATCACCACATCAGGTGGCATAACCTCAATAGCTACAGCCCAGCCAGTGACTTCAGCCTGACCAATAACTTCCATATCCTCCATACTGGAGAGCCAATGCCTTATGCCCTCCCCCAACAGAGGTTGCTGGCAAAAGGTAAAAACCTTAATCTTCTGCTCACTCATATGACTAAGCTTAAGAATAGCACAGAAAGAGGCTAATTTCAACGATTTGACTTGTGATAGGCCTTGAGCTATTAAAGCACAGATTGATTCGGAATATACCCGTTCTCATTACTTTTACCTCCAGCCAGCCAGCTTTATAAGTCTTGTTAACTGTGATACTTAGTGATGAAGCCCATTGCTCTCTGTCTGGCTTGTCAGGTATAATTTAATTGAGTGCGCCTATAGCTCAGCGGACAGAGCATCGGTCTTCGGAACCGAGGGTCGTGGGTTCGAATCCCTCTAGGCGCGCCAGTATCAAGATAAAAGCTCCTAAGCTATCGACAATTATTAAATACCACCCCAGGGAGAAATGGAAACTCACTCCTCGGGGCGGTTGTGCTTTTTGCCAGTTGAACCGAGACTTAAGGCTTCAAGACGCTAATACTACTTTTATCCAGTCCTGGGAACTGGGCAAGATGATACCTGGTATCTATACAAAGGAGGCAGGCTTGATATAATCTCCATATTTCTCTCTAGCCTTGATTAATCTCTGCCTTTGCTCTTCAAACACTTTGAATACTATTGGCGGCGTATCAGTAACCCTGGTCTTGTATATCTCCGTTAATCTATCGAGCTTGGCTAAGTTTTCTGGAACCCTTATTGTGAACTGCATATTATAATCTTTCTTAGAATAGTCTTGACCGAGCGTTTCTTTGAATAGCTTTACCAGGTCTCCATATTTTGGTATAAAACCAGTGGGTGTTTCTATTGCATCAACTTCCTTATGGGCACGCAGTTCCATCCATTTAAGCCAAACTCGTTTAGCGTATTTATCATTCAAGAAATCCCCGTCAGAGCCTCTCAAGAAGTAATTCACAGAGAAGATGAGAGGTGGATTGGGTAAGTCAGTGCCAAAATTCAGGTTACCTGCAACATACTTACCTATGGGTATGGAGAGGAAGTCCAGATTTGACATAGGGTTAAAGGTTCTAACCCCTTCTTTTCCCAAGGTGGCAGCGGTAGTTTCTGATTCAAGAGCGGCACCTTTAATTATGATGCCATGTTGCCAGCTAAAAGACTCCTCTACCGGTACCAAGGTGTCCGAATCGCGACCTCCATAGATTATTCCGCTGACCATGACACCATCAGGGTCGTTAAGCTTTGGATCCAAATTCTCTAAATGCTTAATGTCAAGGGTAAAACGTGCGTTTTTGTGTGAAGGTGATATCTCCTTACCCTCAGCATCCTTCTTCCCAGGAGTCCATTCTCCTGAGTGATTGATACCCTTCTTTGGGGCTTCTCCATCCTTACCAATCCAATAGACACCTTTCTCCTCGGTAACCAGTACATTTGAAAATATAATCTCACCCGGCGTGTGAAGTGTCTTCCATACTATAGCGTCATCTTTAGAGTTAACGCCTTGTATTATGCCAAACATTCCCCTTTCTACATTGACGGCGTGTACTTCCCCGTCCTTTTTCCTAATATAGGCAATGTCATCTCCGACTATGGTCTCACCTTCTATCATGGCAGTGGAAGTCTTTCCACACATAGAAGGAAAAGCTCCTAAGAGATAACTCACCCTGCCTTTTGGACCATGCACACCCATAATCAGCATATGCTCCGTGAGCCAACCTTCCTTTGATGCTCTATTTATGGCGAGACGCATTGCTAATTTCTTAAGCCCGATAGTATTGCCACCATATTGAGTGTTCGTGCTATATATGGTCTCATCTTTGAGGTCAATGTATATTCTACGCTTGTCAATATTTTTACTTACTTCTAACCCAAGCCCTGCCGGCTGTAGCTCCCCTTGAGAATGCACAAACTTAAAGAACTGCTTATAATCGCCTAATCTCTTGAATTCCTCATATCCCGGTCTATACAATAGGTCCTCACTATGCGCCACATAGGCGGAATCAGTAAGCTGGATACAAGGGATAGTAAATTCAGAATTAATAGGACCTAAGCAAAAGAATCGTACATATAACTCGTGCCCCCGCATAATGTTTTTAAGAATCTGGTAAATTTCTTTGAGTCCTTCGTCTCTATCCATTGAATTAATCTCAGGACCTAGAGCCACACCCTTGGGTATAAGAAATTTCGTAGTTTCTTTATCTCTGGCTTGGTCGTAATAGCCGTCAAAATGAATAGTGTGACCTTTTAGAGCAAGTTCTGCCTCCCCTCTATCTCTTACCGCCGATTGCCTGATATAGTTAATATCTTCTGCGGAGTCAGTTGAGACAAAAACTCTATCAGGATTACAAAGCTCCACATACTTGGCGATAAACTGATTTAGCTTGGGATTATTTATCCTGTCAAGTTTCTGGTAGCCCTCTTGCCCTAATCTGGTTTTAAGTATATTCTTAGCTTTTTCATTCATTATTTACCCCTACCCTTACATTTAGTAGCTTAACATTCTTGGCTAGATATTCTATACGCCTACTAGCCCCTTTTCAACTTTATTCCTATTCCATGCGCCCCAGTGAGCAGCCTTTGTATCCTTCTTTTTCAAGGAAGCGCCAGCTAGCAAAGAGCAATAAAGGGAGCTAACTTATCTCTAGTCACCAACTCGCAACCTGCCCCAAATGGCAACAGCCCGCGCCAGTGAACAGACGCTATCCAAGCTCGGTTTATTGCCTCCAGAGAAACAGAATTTCATGTAATTACTTAGCATCAATCCGCCCACTCCCTCAATAGCCGAGCGCGCTGCTCCCAACTGAGTAACAATACTCTCGCAATCGCGACCTTGTTCTATCATCTTCTGAATACCGCGAATCTGCCCTTCTATCCTTTTGAGGCGCTTGACCAAGTTGTCAACCGATACTGCTTCTTCTGCCATTTTACCCTCCGTAGTAAATTAGGCTCATCTACTCTCTTGACATACCCTCTCTCTGTAGGGTATTATACGCTAATGCTGCCACCTATTTTACCACATAACATGCCTCAGGTAATAGATTTTCGCCTAAAGAGAGGGTTATAATACACAAGTTTGAATTAGAGATAGGCTGAGATTGGAATGGCTCTCGGCATCCGAGGCACTGAAGATAGCTGAGACATTTAAAAAATTATACCCAAATTATCAAAGGGCTTGCTTCAAGCCCGCTTAACAGGAGGTGAAATGAGCATTGAATACCTACCCACCATATGTCCTTACTGTAGTTGTGGCTGCGGACTATATCTCATAGTAAAGGATGGCAAGATAATCGGGCAGGAGCCGTGGAAGGAGCACCCAATAAATGAAGGAGCAAACTGCCCTAAGGGTAAGAATGCCTACGCTTTCCTCTACAGTGAAGATAGGCTGAAGATGCCACTGGTGAGAAAGAACGGTGCCTTTCAGGAAACCTCTTGGGAGGAGGCTCTTAACCTCATCTCGTCCAAACTAAAGGAAGCTACCCCAGAAAACTTTGGCTTTATCGCCTCATGCCGGAATAGTAATGAGGACGCTTATGTGATGCAGAAGTTTACCCGGGTGGCGATGGGCACCAATAATATAGAATACTGCGGTCGACTGTGTCATTCCCCGGCAGCGGCTGCCCTAATTCCTGCCATGGGCGGAGGGGTAATGCAGACCTCTCAGCCTGAAATTGAGCTTGCCGACTGTTTCTTCCTTGCCGGCGTTAATCTGCAGGAGACCTTTCCCATGATAGCCCGGAGAGTATTCCGCGCCAAGGACAAGGGAGCTAAGGTTATTTATACTGACCCCAGAAAGACGGCTACGGCGAGGCACCTAGCTGACATCAACCTGCACCTGAAGTCGGGCACGGATGCAGCCCTAATCAACGCCATGATGCGAATCATCCTAGATGAGGGGCTGGAGGATAAAGAGTTTATTGCGTCAAGGACAACCGGTATTGATGAATTACGCGATTTTCTGTCTAAAGTAGACTTAGAGGAGGCGGAAAGGATTACCGGCATTCCCTTGGAAAAGATAAAGGAAGCGGCAATTACCTATGCCAAGGCAGAGACAGCATGCATTCTCTATGACCAGGGTATGTCCCAGCATTATGTTGGCACCGACAATGTCAGGGTTCACGCTAATCTTGCTCTTCTCTGCGGGCATGCTGGTAAGCCAGGGAGTGGGATAAACTCAATGAGAGGGCAGATAAACGGTGAGGGCAGTGGAGATATGGGTTGCCTATGTGTTTTCTACCCCGGATTCAAGCGCGTGGGTGAGGATTCGGCAAAGTTATTTGAGGAAGCATGGGGAGTGAGCAACCTGCCCACCAAGCCTGGCTTCACGTACATAGACATGCTGTATAAATGCTCTTACCTCTATATAGTTGGGGGAGACCCAATGATGGTCACTCCCGATGTTAATAATCTGAAGAAGGCTTTAGAGAAGGTTAATTTCCTGGTGGTTCAGGACATATTCCCCACTGAGATAAGCAAGCTCGCCCATGTGATACTACCGGCAGCTAGCTGGGTGGAGAGGGAGGCTACCCATACCTGGATAGACAGACGGGTGCAGAAGATAGACAAGCTTATTGACCCCCCTGGCGAAGCCAAGCCCGACTGGTGGATTATATGCCAGTTAGCTGAAAAGCTGGGCTACAAAGATAAATTCAACTTCACTTCATCTGGGGAGATATTCGAGGAAATAAGAAGCTGCATTCCCCCGTATAAGGGCATAACCTACGAACGGCTGAAGAAGACGGTGGGAGGAATTCACTGGCCCTGCCCTTCAGAGGACCATCCCGGCACACCCTCCATGTTCTTGCAGAAGTTCAATACCCCTGATGGTCTGGGACACTTCCAAGCGGTGGAGTTTAAGCCCCCTGCTGAATTACCCGATGACGAGTATCCGTATGTCCTGACCACAGGCAGAAGTATCTTCCATTACCATACCGGAGCAATGACGCGGAGAACGCCAAAGCTAGTTGATGAGGTTCGCCGCGGTTTCGTTGAGGTTAACCCCGAGGATGCCACTAAGGCTGGGGTTAAAGACAAGGATATAGTTACTCTGGAGACAAGGCGGGGTAGCATAGAAGTTGAAGTTAAGGTGACCGATGAGGTGCCACCAGGACTACTATTTGTCCCCTTCCACTTTGCTGATTCCTGTGCCAATGTGCTAACAATCCCAGTACTTGATCCCAGCGCCAAGTGCGCTGAAACCAAAGTATGCGCCGTCAAGATGGAGGTGAAACAATGAAGGGAGATATGTATATCGCCCATTCCACAGATAAGGAGATACTAGAAAAAGCCGAGTATGGTGGCGTGGTTACTTCTCTGCTCAAGTTTGCCCTGGAGAGTGGGAAAGTAGACGCTGTGCTTGCCGTAAAAGCTAGAGATGGCAACAGGTACGGTGTACCCGTTCTAATCACTAAACCGGAGGAAGTAATAGAAACCACGGGAGCACTGCATTGTGCCTCGCCCAACATCGCACGCTTTCTCAAGGAATACCTTGATGGCGCCTCCGACCTGAAGATAGCCGTTACCGTCAAGCCATGTGACGCTAAGGCAATTATTGAGCTCGCCAAGAGAACCCAGATTGACCTTAATAACTTGCTCCTTATTGGCTTGAACTGCACCGGCACCCTACCCCCAGCCAAGGCAACGACAATGATGAAAGTGGAGTTTGAAGTAGACCCGAATGATGTCGTTGCTGAGGATATTGAAGACAATAAATTAACAATAAGGTTAAAGGATGGGACAGAAAAGGAGAAGAACCTGACCGAGCTTGAGGAGCGGGGATATGGGAGGCGAGAGAATTGCCGTAGATGTGAGACCAATATCCCAGTAATGGCCGATATCACCTGCGGTAAGTGGGGAACTACCGACAACAATACAACTTTCATTGAGGTTTGCTCGGAAAGAGCGTCTGACTTCATCACGGCGGCAATTGAAACTGGCAAGATTAAGGTGGAACAACCAAGCAGCGATGCTATAGAAACCAGAAGTAAGAAGGATGAGGCAGCAATAGAACTGGCACGGCAATGGCAGGAGAAGGATTTTGCCAGTCTCAAAGAAATGAGCAGTGACGAAAGGCAAAATTACTGGTCTGAGCAATTCAGCCGCTGTATTAAGTGTTACGGGTGCCGAGATGCCTGCCCCATATGCTACTGCAAGCACTGCTATCTGGAGGCAGATAGAGGCTTGGTGACTGGGGGAGAGGTTCCGCCCGACATTATCTTCCCTATGGTAAGGAGCTTCCATGTTATGGACTCGTGTGTTAATTGTGGGCAGTGCCAGGATGCCTGCACCATGGAGCTTCCTCTTTCCCGCTTGATATTCATGCTTAATAGGGAACTGGTTAGCATTTTTAATTATGAGCCGGGAATGGACGTAGAACAACTTCCTCCATTGAAAACAGTCCCCAACCAAGAGTTGAGTCGCAGTAGTGCTTGAAGTCACCTTCTAAACCCAAGTAGAAACTAGATTTGAGACAGATGCCTCTTACGGAGAGACGATGACCTCAATTGTTCTTGCTGGTGGCAAAAGCCTACGGCTAGGTAAGAGTAAGTGTCTGGAGACCATTAACGGTAAAAGCCTGATTGAGCGGGTTATAGAACGGGTCAAATCAGTGAGCAGGCGAACCCTGATAGTGACCTCCCGAGAACAGATTGACTTTCCCGCCCCTTGTGAAGCAGAAGTAGTGGTAGACATTTATCCCGGCAAAGGACCACTTGGGGGAATATACACAGGCTTGCTAGCTTCTGAGTCTTCACACGTCCTTGCGGTTGCCTGTGATATGCCTCTTCTAAATATTGAACTGTTGCGCTATATGATTGAACTATCCCCCGGCTTTGATGCAGTTGTCCCCCGATTAGGCGAAAGAAAGGTGGAGCCACTCCACGCTATATATGCCAAGTCCTGCCTGGATAATATGAAAACACGGTTGGAGCATAACCAATTGGAAATTAGCCGCTTCCTTAACACAGTACACGTTAGATATATTGAACGGCCAGAATGCCAGAAATTCGACCCCCAGCTTTTAACCTTCTTCAACATAAATTCTCAGTCAGACCTAGACCAAGCTATCACACTCGCTACAGAGAATAAAAGTTGACTTGGTAGAGACTATCTAGTATCGTTTAAGTGACATTGGTTATGACTGTGAATAGGGTTAGTCCGTTAGTAATTGCTGTAGTGGGAAACTCCGATGCTGGCAAGACTACCCTGATAGAACACTTACTGAGGGAGCTCAGCCGGAGAAAGCACAGGGTGGCAGCGGCAAAGCACTGTCCCCATGGGTTTAACCTGGATGTTGAAGGGAAAGATACCTGGCGCTTCACAGAAGCGGGGGCAAGGGGAGTATTTCTTACCTCACCCGGTCTAGTTGGGCTCATTGAGGAGAAGGAGCCTGTTCCCGGGCTAAGAAATATTGCCGAGCACTACTTTGCTGACTTCGACATCGTGCTTGGTGAAGGATTTAGTCAAGAGAAAGAGGTAAGAAAGATACTGGTGCTCAGGGAAGGGGGTAGCAAGCGTGTCCCTTATCCACAAGGTGATATCCTGGCTCTGGTAAGCGATTTTGAGATAAAAGCGGATAAGCCCTTATTTAAACCCGATGATGTGTCCGGCATAGCTAACTTTATTGAACAGTTTCTTATTCAGGAGGATAGAATGGAAACATCAGTTACACTTATCATCAATAAAAAGCCAGTCCCACTAAATCCCTTTGTTCAGAGCGTCTTTAAGAATGTAATCGTAGGGGTTATAGGTGCTCTTAAGCGAGAGGATGAAGAATTGAATCAGATTGAAGTAATAATTAAGTCAGAGGATGACGACGGGTAAAAGGGGTTAATGGGATATCAAGAGCACAAACACAAGGCACCCAAGAGCATAAGCTGTGCTGTCCTCACCATCTCTGATACCCGAACCGAACGGGATGACGAATCAGGCAGACTCATCAGGCAAAAACTCAGTGAAACTGGTCACCGGGTAATATTGCATTGTATTTTGAAAAACGAGGCGGACTCTATCAGGGAAAAGATATATGAACTCCTGAAAGAGGAGGAGCTTCAAGCCATTATTGCCACTGGCGGTACCGGAGTAAGCCGCAGGGATATTACTGTAGAGACAATATACCCCATTCTCGAGAAGAAGCTGGATGGCTTCGGAGAGCTTTTTCGGTTCTTAACCTATAGTGAGATAGGCACCGGCAGTATTATGAGTAGAGCCATTGCTGGTGTAGCCGAGGGAAAGGTTATTCTTTGTCTCCCTGGCTCCCTTGAGGCGGCAAAACTGGCGATGAACAAGATAATCCTACCTGAACTCGGGCACTTAGTTATGGAGGCAACAAGGTGAAACCTTTTGGAGCACTTCTTGCCTTTGAGGAAGCAAAAAGGGTTATTGACGTCAACATAAAGCCAATCGCAAGAACAGAGATAGTCAACATTGACGACTCCCTGGGGAGAGTTCTGGCTAAAGAGGTTGTTGCTACTTTAAGCACACCCCCCTTTAGTAGAGCAGCTATGGATGGTTATGCTGTTAAAGCCAGAGATACCTTTAATTCCAGCCAATTAAATCCCAAAGTGCTTGACCTAATTGGTGAATTACATGCCGGGCAAACACCCCAGAAGAGGGTGAGCCCCGGTGAGTGCATTCAAATTGCTACCGGGGCAATGATGCCTAAGGGTGGGGATGCTGTGGTTATGGTTGAGGATACCGAAAAGGAAAACAAGAGAGTAAAGGTATTCAAGTCAGTCTACCCAAAAGCTAACATGGCTAAAAAAGGGGAGGACATCAAAGAAGGAGAGCTTATTCTAAGGCGCAACTTTATCTTGGACCCAGGGAGGATTGGGGTGCTCGCCTCTCAAGGGATAAACCGAATCAGAGTCTATAAAAAACCGAAAGTAGCTATAATCCCTACCGGGGAAGAGGTATGTGAGGTTGATAAAAGGTTAAGGAAAGGGCAAGTCTACGATATTAACTCCCATACTATCGCCTCAGTGGTAAGGGCAAATAGTTGCCTTCCCACCAAGTTCGGTATCGTCGGCGATGACGCCGAGGAGCTCAAATCAACAATTACCGAAGCTCTAAAAAGTGACCTTGTGGTTATCTCAGGAGGCTCCTCTGTAGGAGAGAGAGACCTGTTATCTGATGTCCTTCAGAACCTGGGTGAGATTCTCTTTCATGGAATTCAAGTCAAACCGGGGAAACCAACCATTTTTGCTATGATACAAGGTAAACCTATCCTGGGAATGCCCGGCTATCCTACTTCTTGTCTGATTAATACCTATCTCTTCCTTTTACCAGCGATAAGAAAGATGGCTCACCTGCCGCCGAGGAGAAAGGAGATGGTTGAGGCTAAGCTTTCCCGGAGAGTCCCCGGAAGCGTGGGTCGAAGACAATTTTTAACCGTCAAGCTCGATGGAAGTGATGCCATTCCTATGTTTAAAGAATCGGGGGCGATAACCAGCATAGCCGAGGCGGATGGCTACATTGAGATAGCCGAGAATGTTGATTTGCTAGAGAAGGGCGAGCCAGTTACGGTAATACTGTTCTAAACTATCTCCTTACTTTTTCTCTTTCTTCCGGTAAGTCCCACTTTTCCCGCCCTTTTTGCTTTCCAGGTATATTTCGGCAATAGTCATCTCTCGGTCTAAAGCCTTGCACATGTCGTAGATGGTCAAGGCAGTGACTGAGACAGCAACCAAAGCTTCCATCTCCACCCCCGTTTTGCCGGTGCTCTTTGCCTTAGCGGTGATTCCTATAGAGTCATCCCTAGCTAAATCAAAGTCAATAACGATATTACCAATCAATAATGGATGACACAGGGGTATCAAGTCGGGCGTCTTTTTTGCCGCCATTATACCAGCAACCCTGGCTACAGACAGAACATCTCCCTTTTCCAACCCAGCCTTCCTAATTTGCTCCAGAGTGGCCAGCTTCATCATTACCCTGCCTCTGGCTACTGCTTCACGTTCGGTGTCAGCCTTCTGACTAATATCAACCATTTGAGCCTCACCCTTTGAGTCTACATGAGTTAGCTTAGTCATCATTCCCCTCCTCTATTTTCAATTCTCCAATCAGAAGCCCTAGCCTCCTATCTGACACATCGGCCGCCTCACTATCCCCGGGGCAAGCCCTCCGGTCAGTTGATGCCGCTCCCGCTTAATGGCAACTGCCTTTTGGATAAGCTGTTTTATCTCATCCACGCTGGCTCCATTACGTAGCGGCTCCTTCAAGTTGACCTCATCATCGTCTAGGAGGCAGGGGCGTAACTGCCCATCGGAGGTAAGACGAAGGCGATTGCAACTGTGGCAGAAGTGCTCGGTTACCGGGGTGATGAAACCTATAGTACCCCTCGCCCCAGGCAGTCGGTAATACTTGGCAGGACCATTGCCTGTTTTACCGGTATAAGGCTCCAGTTTGCCTAGAGACTGAATGCGTTCCTGAATTTCCTGGGCAGACACCGTCCCCAAGGCTTCGACCTGTGGCGTCCCAAAAGGCATAAATTCTATAAACCTCACATGCCATCCTTGGCTGGTGCTCATTCCAGCGAAATCAACAACTTCATCGTCGTTCATGCCCCGTAGAACCACCATGTTTATCTTGACGGGCTGTAGTCCAGCCTCATGTGCTGCCTCGATACCAGAGAGCACCTCTCCTAATTTATCCCTGCCAGTAATGCGCTTGAACCTATCCTTTTTTAGCGTGTCCAGACTTACATTAACCCGTTTCAGCCCAGCCTCTTTCAGCTCAACAGCGTATTTACTTAGAAGAGTGCCGTTACTAGTAAGCGAGATATCGTCGATGTCCTCTATCTGGGAAAGCATCCTGACTAATCTACTCACATTAGGCCTCAACAGAGGCTCACCACCGGTAAGACGCACTTTGCTGATGCCCATACTGGCAGCTGCCTGAACTATGTGTTGGATTTCCTCATAGGAGAGGACTTCACTTCGGGGCAAGAGGGACACCGAACCCACCGAGCAATAGATGCAGCACAAATTGCAGCGGTCAGTAACAGAGATTCGCAGGTAGTTAATCTGGCGTTGAAAAGAGTCGAAAAGACCGGTCATCTTCCCCTCCTGACTATATGGACACCTGTAGCTTTGAAGGTGGCACAAACTTTCTTTGTCCTGGTTAAATTCAACTCCTCGGCTGACCTTTTGGTTACTAGAGCAACTAGCCGGAAACCACAGTTTATCTCAATGCGGCTGAGTGGACCAAGTGATACTACCTGAGTTATTTCCCCAAAGAACGAGTTCCTAGCACTACTTGAAACTCTTGATAGCGCCAGTATTATATCCTCTGGCCTAACACAAGCACAAACCTCTTCTCCTACGGCGTAATCTGAAATCGCCTCTATAACCCCACTACCAATATCTATAGTAACTACCTTATCCTGGCTTGACACTATCACCCCGTCTATAATATTCTCAACGCCTACGAACTCGGCTACCTCCCTATTTAGGGGGGAACTGAATACATCCCTTGGAACTCCTGTTTGAAGGATTTCACCATTTATGAGCACACCTATTCTATCAGCCAGCCGCTGACCCTGGGACATATCGTGGGTAGCCATTATTATCGTAGTGTCATACCGGTGAATAATATTTGCTACCAATTCCTCAATTTTTGATGTCGAAATCGGGTCAAGGTTTGCTGTAGGTTCATCCAGTAGCAATACCTCCGGTTCGTTCACTATTGCTCTGGCTATAGCTACCCTTTGTACTTCGCCACCGGATAATGTTCTAGCGTTGCTCTTTCTATAAGCTAAGAGGTCAACCATCTCCAGAATATTGCTGACCTTTTTTCGGATGCTACTTTCCCTTACCCCTCTCCATTTCAGACCATAGGCAATATTATTATAGACACTCGTGTTAAATACTACTGGTTTCTGAAGGACAAAAGCCATCCTTCGTCGCACTTCCAATTTCATTCTTCTCAACTCGGTAACATCAATGCCATCAAAGTATATTCTCCCTGAGGTGGGTAAACCAAGCAGGTCTATTAGGCGTAAAAGCGTAGTCTTGCCAGCACCGGTGGGTCCAATTACGGCAAAGGCTTCACCCCTGTCAACCCTGATATTGATGTTTTTCAGGATATCTCGCTCACCGTATTTTTGGTGTAAATCCACTACCTCTATTAACGACATTATTACCTCTGCTGTACTCTATTTAAGGTCACATTGACCACAAGGGCTAGGAATATAAGAATCATACCCAGGGCCAGTGACAGCTCTAGCTCACCCTTAGAGGTTTCCAGTGATATGGCAGTAGTGATAACCCTGGTGAACCCCCTGATATTACCGCCGACCATGAGAGCTATGCCTACCTCTGAGATAGCTCTGCCAAACCCCATTATTATGGCAGCCAGAACAGCATATCTCACCTCCCTTAAGACAACGGCGGCAACCTGAAAGCCACTGGCACCGAGAGAGATAGCCGTATCTAATATCGCCTTATCTACACCACTCAGAGCCGAAATAATCAAACCGAGCAGTATTGGAGTGATTAGTATCATTTGACCCAGCACCATAACCGTTGGGGTAAATAACAGATTAGTTCCGCCCAGTGGTCCGGCTCTGGAAAAGAGCACAAAAACAAATAAGCCAACACAAACAGTAGGAAGACTGAAGAATGTCTGGATGATGTTTATTAAAACCCTCTTGCCCGGGAAATTGTGAAAGTAAATGAGACTGGCTAGGGGTATGCACACCAGAGAGGCAAGGAGACAGGAGGTCATCGAAATCCCCAGTGACCTACCGGCTATCTCCATAACCTCTGGGTCAAGTGATACTATCAGCTCTATAGCCTTAATAAAGCCCTGCCATATTTCAGTCAATTGATTTCAGCTCCGTTCAAGGTGTTAACAGATGCTAAATACTATTGAGGTTCTGCCCCGGCACAAGGGGTAAATAACTGCATTCCATATTCCTCTACGCCATAATTCCCGATAAGCTCCTGTATTTCAGGCGAGGTAAGGAAGCTTATCAGGTTATTAGCCAGGTCAATCTTGGTTTTAGGGTTCTCTTCTGGATTTATGGCAATGGCGGAGTAGACATTGAGCAGTATGTCACCCTTGTCCACTATCACTACCAGGTCTATCTTGCCCTTATAAGCCAAGAAAGTCCCCGTGTCGGTAAGGGTATAAGCCTGCTTCTCACTAGCCATCATAAGGGTTGGACCCATTCCTGTTCCACCCTCAATGTACCACTCGGCTTTTCTAACTGTCTCATAGTCAAAGCCGGCTGCTGTCCAGATTGCCTTCTCCTTGCCATGGGTTCCTGAATCATCCCCTCTGGAAACAAAGCTTCCGCTTCCCGCCTCCATTAGCTTTTTGAAAGCATCCTCGGGAATTAAGCCCCTGATACCTGCCGGGTCAGCCGCGGGTCCTACGATGAGGAAATAGTTATAGGCAAAGGGCACACGAGTTACACCGTAACCTTCAATTATGAACTGCTCCTCACGGGCTTTGGAATGAACGGTGATAACATCCACATCTCCCCTCCTCCCATATTCCAGAGCTTTGCCGGTACCAGCATACATGACATCCAGCTCAACATTATACTGTTCCTCAAACATAGGCTCCAAGTATCCCCAGAGCCCGGTATCATAGAGACTGGTGGTTGTGGCTACCCTTAGCCTTTCCTGAGGTGGTAGCGGTGACGCTGTCGAGTCTCCGCACCCCACCACCCCCAGAACTAGACTAGTTAGCACTATCACTGCTACTAAAGAACCAATTACTTTATACCTCACAACTTCATCCTCCTTTTTCTGAGGTGTTAGATACTTTACTGTGCAAAACACAAAAAATAAACACCTCAATGAGGAGGTGCCCTACAGTAGGCATTATTCATGCCCATTAGTAATCCTCCTTTTCAAACACGGGAGGCGTAAGCGTTTCCCCTTACACCCTATCGGTTACTGCCCATAGGCAAAATACCCTTAGGCACAGCAACTCGGAGGCTTTTATTCAGCTCTATAAGGTCTCTTCAACCCCTTATAGGCATATCAAATATACCTTATTGGCCACTCATAAGTCAACAGGATGCTCTCGTTCACATGATTAGTGACATATTGTTTCTTTACCCTGTCTTTGCACTGAGCGGTCTTGATTTGTCAATAGTCCAGTTAATACGACTCCCGCCTTTCCCTTAAACAACAACGAGCTTAAAATGCTATAATAACAGCAGGGTAATTTTGTATCCGCTAGGGGATACACTTGGGTAAGCCCCAATACCCCTACTATTTAGGAAGAGTTATGACTGATTACATTATCAAAGTGGAAAAGTTAGTTAAGAGATTTGGTAAACTAGCTGCGGTAGATGACATCAGTTTCAGTGTGGTGCCGGGAGAAATCTTTGGTTTTTTAGGACCGAATGGGGCGGGAAAGACTACTACTATCAACATCCTGTGTACCCTGTTAAAACCAACATCAGGGAGAGCCAGTGTTAATGGATTCGATGTGGTGCGCCAGCAGAGCCAAGTGCGCCAGTCGATTGGGCTGGTCTTTCAGGACCCTAGCCTTGATGTGAGACTCAGCGGATTGCAGAATCTGCGTTTCCACGCCTCGGTGTACCATGTGCCTGCCCCAATTCGTGAGCAGCGGATTGAGCAGGTGCTCATGATGATGGAACTCTGGGACAGGCGTAACAACGAAGTGCGTACTTATTCCGGAGGCATGAAACGCCGCCTGGAGCTAGCCAGAGGTCTATTACACTACCCCAAGGTGCTATTCCTCGATGAACCCACGCTGGGGCTAGACCCGCAAACACGCAGTCACATATGGGAATACATACTTGATTTGCGCCAGCGTGAAGGGACTACTATTTTTCTGACCACTCACTATATGGATGAGGCAGAAAATGCAGACCGCATTGCTATCATTGACTACGGGAAGCTCATCGCTATAGACACCCCAGAGAGGCTTAAGAATATTGTGAGTAAGGATATAATTTCAGTGAAAACTGACGATAACGACAGAGCCGCTGAAGAAATCGGGCTTCGCTACCGGATTGAGGTGATACGTGACGGCGACGAGCTCACCTTTGAGGTAGCCAATGGAGAAGAGTTCCTGCCTACCTTTGTCAGGGAATTTGGCACCAAAATACTGAGTATCAACTTGCACCAACCGAGCTTAGATGATGTCTTTCTCAAGCTGACCGGGCGGGAAATACGGCAGGAGGCAGCTAGTAGTGAAATTAAGACAATCGTTCGTCAATATGATCGGCGCACGCGGCACTAGCACAATGAATAATCTGCGCGGAGTGTACACCCTGTGGTACCGTGATATACTTATTTTCGGGCGTGATAGGGTACATATAATTAGCTCTATAACCCTGCCTCTACTGTTTGTGTTTGTTTTTGGCATCGGACTCAGCGCCAGGATGGGCGACCTTGCCCCTGGCATCAATTTCACCCAGTTCCTCTTCCCCGGCATTATTGGGATGACAATACTTATGAGCTCGTTTACGGCTGGGGTAAGCGTGGTCTGGGACCGTGAGGTTGGCTTCCTGAGGGAGGTGTTGATAGCACCAATTAGCCGTGCCTCAGTAGCCATGGGGAAGACACTAGGTACCGCCACTATTGCAGTCATCCAGGGAATCATCATCCTGTTATTTGCACCTTTGGTTGATATCTCTGTTTCCGCATGGACAGTGCTGGTACTGTTGCCACTAATGCTGCTACTGGCTATTTCCATGAGCTCACTGGGTATATTGCTGGCGACACGCATCAAGTCCTTGGAAGCGTTTCACGGACTGATGTCCCTGCTGATGTTTCCCATGGTGTTTCTATCGGGGGTATTCTTTCCCCTCCAAGGACTGCCGGCGTGGATGGATATCCTGGTGAAGTTCAACCCGGTTACTTACGGAATCGCCCCAATCCGCCAGGTAGTACTGGGAGCATCACCAGACTCTCTTTTTAGCATCATCCTATTCGGGCATACTATGTCAATCTGGGAAGATGTTACTATGCTGGCACTGTTTGCGGCAGCTATGATTCTTCTGGCTATGTGGTCTTTCGGCAAACAAGATTAACCTGAAATTTACCTGTCAGTTTTGCAGGTCTTTTAGTTTAATTTCAGCGAGTGTTGAAGCTAGCTCCTCAATATAGAGCCTATTCTCAAGTTTACCTTCCCAGCTATCTGGGATTGATTCAATACCAAGATATGCTCCAGAGATGGCCCCGGTCATAGCTCCAATAGTATCGGTGTCACCGCCTAGACTAATAGCATGAAGGACAGCTTGGGCAAAGGAATGAGGCTGGGATAAAAAGGAATATATGGCCGTGGGGACTGAATTGAAAGCTTCAATACCATTCCCCAGTTCAATAATAACCTTGGTCTTATCTGGACGATTAAGAATTGCTTCTATCTGGTTTAGCTTTTCCCGGTATACTCCCTCCTGTACAAAATTGATTAGTTTTGCCAAGAAATTACCCCGGTCAAAAGCCCCCAGCGGGTCAAGGTCTGCCGCTAGGGCAATAGCAAAAGCCTGCAAGGCAGCACCTTCCTTGCCTAACACATGGGCGTGAGTAATCTGGCTTGATTTATAGGCGACCTCTTTTATAATTGCCGGGTTATCGTGATACAACACACCAACTGGAGCAATCCTCATAGCTGAACCATTTCCATAAGAACCGCCACCATATAACCCTTGAGCAACTTCATCCCAAGCGGTACCAGCTCTTATTAATCGGAAAATACGTGGTGGTCCCGGTCCATAGCCACGGAAAGGCTCCAGCTCATAATTCTCAACAAAGGTCTGTGCCATATCCTCGCCATTGAAGCCCCCAGCCCTAATCAAAGACTCAGCTACGCCAATCATCATATGGGTATCATCGGTATAGATTAAAACCTCTCGTCTCTCAGCTACCGCTTCTATTTCTTCAGGCATAAACCAGTACCACCCCTCAAATGGTGCCCCTAGCGCATCTCCGATACCAGTGCCAACTAAAGCACCCAAAAACTTAGATTTCAAAGCTTGCTTAATCACTGGAAGCTCACTAAAAACCAAAGGCTGTTCTCAATCACCTATATTATACTTGATGGAGAGAAGACATTAATAGTAATCACCCTCTATACATGGGTAACTTAAAGTAGCTTTTACTGAAACTAAAGAGGCTTAGTTGCTACAAGAAAATGGCTCCGGTGTGGCGTGGTTGCGTTGGTACTACTGATTTGTTAAAATCAAGGTATCAGAAACCTCGGACAAATCCAAAAGAATCAACTTGACTGTTCACCAAAGCTGAATACGGGCCGTTAGCTCAGTTGGCAGAGCACCTGACTTTTAATCAGGGTGTCACAGGTTCGAGACCTGTACGGCCTACAACCTCTCTATTTTGAAGCTAAATTCCCCCAATTTCCCGAAAATCCCCAAAATAAAGCCCCTCTTTGAGCACCTGATTCGTTAAAAAAGGGGGGTACGATGACAGGAATTAGCTACAGCCTTGTTCGCCTGACAGAAAGTTATGCGTTCTGTTTGAGCACGGAAGGCAAAAGCACAAAAACAATCAAATGGTATACTGCCAACCTGAAACGATTCGCACAGTTCCTAAGTAATAATCAACTGCCAGAAGCGGTAACTGAAATCACTAAAGAAGAAGCCCGCCAGTTCATCTCCCACCTGCAGACCGAGGTAACAAGGTGGGAAGACCACTCCAATATTCATGATGATAAGAGACTATCTGCCTATTCAGTACATGGTTATGCCCGGACAATTAAAGCATTCTGGAGTTGGCTTCTAGCTGAAGGTTATATCACCCGTAACCCGATGACCAGTCTGAAACCACCGAAGACACCGAGAAAGGTGATCAGTACCTTCTCCCTGGAACAAATACAGAAGATATTGAATGCCATCGACAAGAAAAGCTCTCATGGTTTCCGAAACTTCACTATGATACTGCTGCTTCTCGATACAGGTATACGGCTATCGGAACTAATCAATCTGCAAATGAACGATATAGATTTTCTGCAATCCTTCATTATAGTGAAAGGTAAAGGTAACAAGGAAAGAGTAGTCCCTTTCGGCAGTCAGGTCAGGCGCACTCTCAGGCGCTACATTATGCATTTCAGGCCAGAGCCCGACTCTCCCAGAACGAATGAACTATTTCTGACAGAGGACGGGCTTCCGTTAAAATCCCGAGCTGTCCAATCCATGCTACTACGCCTGAGTAAGAAAGCAAAGATGTCAGGAGTAAGGCTTAACCCACACCGCTTCAGGCATACTTTTGCTAAGCAATATCTGGTACAGAGTGGTGATATTTTTTCATTACAGAAGATACTGGGGCACTCAAGTCTTGAGGTAGTAAGAATGTATGTCAACCTCATCACCAGTGATATCCTTGAACAACACCGCAAGTTCTCACCGGTAGATAATACCATTTTACCTAGAGGTAACAAGAGTACTTGACATGTGTCTTACAGGCAGTATAATAATGGTAAATCTAATAAAGGAGGAAGGCTAGGGAAAAATACTTATAAAATCTGTTACTATTTGACCAAAAGCACCCGAGGCCCGTAACGGATCGGGAGCATAATGGTATAGACTTGGTGAGGCCGCACGGATAGCCAGGATTGTCAGATAGCTAAACCATCTAGCCAAACGTTGAGATGGAAGCAAGCAATCTTGGCCATTTTATTTCTATCTACGAAAAATTTGCCCAAGCTGAGAATAAATCAGAAAGAACCGTTGAAGCGGTTACCGCTGCCGCCAGGAAATTCGATAGATTTCTCGGCGGAAACACCAATGCTCAGGATATCACTGCTGATGATCTGAGAAAATACATTCTATATCTTCAGGAATGCTGCAAATGGTCGGATCACCCGACGATAAAGAAGAATCACGACGGTCTTTCTTCAAACACAATTGCTCACCACGTCAGGCACATCAAGTCCTTCTGGTCTTGGATGTACGGTGAAAAATTTCTTGAGCATAATCCTCTCGCTCAGGTAAGAACGCCACAGGAAACACTCAAGCTAGTTACTCCGTTAACTTCAGGTGACGTAACTCAACTTATCAAGGTAATACCACGTGACAATAACAAGGACTATCGTAATGCCTGCGTAACTATTACCCTCTATGGCACCATTCTTCGTATCAGTGAGCTCCTTGGTCTGCCACTTGCTAATGTGGATTTTACCAATGGGCAAATTAAGGTCTTGGGGAAAGGTGCTAAAGAGCGGAGCGTGTTCATGAGCCCTAAGGTATACAAGCCACTCTTTAAATATTACTCTAAGTGGCGGCCAAAGGTAACCAGTGATTACTTTTTCATTCACGAAGATGGGCGAAAGCTCACTCGTTTTTACTTCGAGCACCGGATGCAGGCGTATGTGCGGAAGGCTAACCTTACCAAACCATGCACGCCGCATTTACTGCGGTACTCAGGCGCGATACAACTGCTAAGAAATGGATGCGATCCGTATACCCTGCAGCAAATATTAGGTCATAGCACCATGGAGATGACGCGCAGATATCTGAAAATCGCTAATAGCGACATCGAAAAAAGCCTGAAGACATTCTCACCAGCAGAGCAGGTAGATATCAGGTTCTAGGCTCATATAGAAATTAAATACTCGAAACAACCTATATAACCACGGCTAAGGAAGTCGGAAATAAAGCTGTAAGGAGGGTATCATGGGAATCATTAAAAAAATGGCTACCAAAATAGGGTTCTGCAAGCGCCGATATTACACTCTTATGGTCAGACGGGACGACTATTTTACCGTTAAAGCTCTGGCAGCTCAAGAGAAAATGACCCATGTCGACTTAGTTCATAAGCTGCTCACTGTCTACCTGCAGTATAAAGCGAAGAACCATGAGGCCATTATTGCCGATCTCTTGAAAAAGCAGGATGCATTAGTCGATGTAGTGAGGATTTACCACAAAAGATTCGGCAAAATATATCATTCACCAGCAGACAAGACTCACATTGGCTCAAATGTTGACGTAAAGTAATAATGGGACACACTTAACTTCCTTGACTGCTTCGAATTACAGCAAGGTTCTTACAGTGGCAGCTAGGCCTGAATTACAGCTCTAGATTGCTGGGGCTTAACTGCGACTAGGTAGAAGCGCATAATCACTAACTAATAAGAAGACAAGCGGATGAGAGACTGGAGGAAGTGCTAGTTTGAAATTGTTGCGTTAGCAATTCGTGTCAAAATAAGAACCATTTTGTTTATATAGAATAGAACTGTTTAGATCACCTAACTCCCAATAATGGTTACACTGTAAGAGTTCGAGACTTGTACGGTAGAACGTGCATGATAAAAGGTAGAACCAAAACCTTCTCTAAGACCTTCGTGCTGGTCTATTAAAGTTC